>Ga0209656_10000396_pt1 | contig 28699 bp, 17 predicted proteins | sample BogFormECP12_OM2_FD_188239 | JGI IMG/M metagenome (GOLD analysis project Ga0209656, IMG submission 188239) | Bog forest soil microbial communities from Calvert Island, British Columbia, Canada - ECP12_OM2 (SPAdes) (version 2) | ecosystem: Environmental > Aquatic > Freshwater > Wetlands > Bog ...
TTCCGCCGTCAATTCGAGCGATCGTCTCTAGCACGGAGACTGGGATGTCGAGCATGCGCTTGCCATGTAGCAAATAGTGCAACTGGTCTTTCGTGCCCGCGACAGGATCTTGGCCGCAATCCGGCAAGGATGCCAGCAGATCAGTACTCCGAACCAGGTTTCTAACTGTGCGTGGGTCATCGAGCACGACCAGCAACCCGCCTCTACGCTCTTCCGCCAGATTGAGTGCGGCCACAAAAAGACGTTCCGCCAGTTCGGGATTACGGATGGCTAAGGCCCAGAGGCCATGCTTGCGCTGCCCGTCCGTGAGCTTCCATCGGCCATCCCAGAAACGAAACACCTGTGCGCCTTCGGCAATAATCTTCATCTCTCCGTTAGGCGTCAAAATCATGCAAATGTGACCGCCGCACAGCGTCGCCCGGCTGTGTGCCCGATACCTTGCTGCGCTCGGCACCGGAAGAGGGATATCGGAATACGGCTCCGCCCACTGTTCGACGTCCACAATCTCGGCAAGGAAACCGTCTTCGTCGACGAGCGCCAGAGTTTGAAGTCCGTCACACAGCCGATAGAAACTGCGGATCGAGGTGAGAGGAGGTGAATAGCGCAACGGGTTGAGAGGCCTGGAAGGCAGCTGATGGCATGGGTCCGGACTCTTGCCCACGAGAAGTGCACCGGTCGAGATGCGTCGGTTTTCGTAGGTGCTTAGCGAAGTCGTCCGCAGCACCTCTATCGCATCTTCCAGATGATCCAGTCCATTCCATTCAGGGTCATCATATGGCGAACGGTCGAGGTACGCGGAAACGTAGCGGTCCTCAGACAGCCCGCGAAAAACATCGAATCGCTGCTGCAAGCGGCGTGTGTCGGTTAACATTCGGTACCGCGACGCGAGCACTGCTCCAATACTCCTGACCAGCTTGACCTCCGAATCCGCGAACGGCTCGTTGCGTTCGAGCGAGCACCGCGATCCCAGCCAGTTTATGAGTATGGATGTGCCGTCCGCCTCTACCGTGACGCAGTCTGCCCTCGCAACATGGGTATTAGCAAGCGACTGAAAAGTTGCTGACGGAAAGAAGTAATGGAGTCCCTCTTCGATTAGGTTTTCGTAGAGGCCTTCGAAAAAAGAAGGTGCTTGAGGTTTTCCAGCCATACAAAACTCGTACAGGTCAGCGGGCAAACTTCTCTATGCTTCTGGTCCGCGGTGTCGCTGCAAGTAGTCCGACCGCGAGATGTTGAGCGTCCGCATTTTGTTCTGCAGTGTCGTACGTTTCAGACCAAGGCGGGCCGCAGCTCCGTCCACCCCGCTAATCTTGCCCGACGAAGCCTTCAGGGCAGCGATGACGGCCTTCCGCTCGGCATCCTTAAGTGTAGATGGGCAGTCGGAAGGAGGCGCGGCCATGGCATTCTTCAGCTCCGCAATCGGGACTTTCAACTCGGGACCCTCGCTGAGAATAACGGCGCGCTCAATGAAATTCTCCAATTCGCGGACATTGCCGCGCCATGACGCGTTCGCCAAGACCTCCATTGCGCGCTTCGGTATGGTCTTGATGTCCTTTCGCATCCGGCGGGCCAGGCGCGTTACGAAATAGTGAACGAGAAGAGGAATATCTCCAGTACGTTCGCGTAGCGGCGGGATTTCCACCGGAAAGACGTTCAAGCGATAGAACAGATCCTCTCGAAACTGATTGTTCCGAATCATGGTCGGGAGGTCACGATGGGTCGCTGCGATGATGCGAACGTTCACACGAATGGTTTTCGTGCTGCCGAGACGCTCGAACTCTTGTTCCTGGACAGCTCGTAACAGCTTCGGTTGCAACTCAAGGCTGATATCGCCTATCTCGTCCAGGAACAGCGTGCGTTGGTCGGCGATCTCGAAACGGCCCTTCTTCTGCATCAATGCGCCGGTAAAGGCGCCCTTCTCGTGGCCGAAGAGCTCGCTTTCCAGTAGGCCAGAGGGAATCGCGGCGCAGTTCAGCCTTACGAAGGTTCGCTCGCGCCGCGGACTGCCGCGGTGAATCGCCCGCGCAAAGAGTTCTTTCCCGGTTCCCGTTTCGCCATGCAGCAGCACCGTGGAGTCGGTCGCGGCTACGATCTCCACTTGCCTCATCGCGTTCTGAATGGCGGGGCTTTTACCGACAATGTCTTCGAAGTTGAATTCCGAGCTGATCTCTGATTCCAGGTACAGCCGCTGATCTTGCAGGTCGTCGTGGGATTGGCGGAGCCGTCCGTAGGCTAGAGCGTTATCAAGCAACAACGATATCTGAGTACCGATCTGCGATAGCAAATCTTCGTCCGCCTCGCGGAAGGCATTCTCCCTTCGACTGTCCATGACCAAAAGGCCCAAGGGGCCGTTAGCGCCCACCAGCGGCACAAGGACGGCCGAAGCGATCGATTCAGCCCGGCACGCATCACACATGGCCTGAGGTAGCTCAGCGAAGTCCCCCGACAAGATCTTCGGCTTGCGGAGGCGGAACCAATCGCGCTCCACCATAGAGCCTGCCGTGACGTTGGCCTTAGCCAAAAAGCCTCTGCCCGTTGGAAAATCGAGAAACTTACGTTCCGCAAGGCCCGTCTGCTTGTCATAGAGCCACAAGGAAGTGAGCTCGTTGCCGAAGTGCTTGTGCATCGACGCTGCAACAGCGTCAAACAGCTCCTCCGCCTCCAGCTTGCTGACAATGTGATTGTTGATTTCCAGCAGCAGACTAAGCCGATCCCGCTCATTCTCGGCTTGTCTCCGGTAGAGCTCTGCACGATCCCTCGCCAGCTCGCTTTCGAGCGCGACCGCAAGATGCGACGCCACAGAACGCAGCAATTCTATGTCTTCGGGAGAAAATTCCTCGCTATGCAACTTTGTCACCGCGAGCATTCCGTATCGCTTCTGTGAGGTAGACACAGGAAACAAATATGTGCTGCGTCCGCCAGCTTCGGGTGCGAATGGAGCCATCTCAGGGTGTTTCAACATTTCCTGCGATAAGTCCGGGACGAAAACTGGTTTCTGTTCGTCAAGCATTCGCGCGACCCCGCCAATGCGCAAGATTTTGGTTCCAACTTTGATCGCGGGTGCGTCCGCATCCTGGTCGAACTCGCACAGATGCAGACTGTCTTGGTCATCATCCAGGATGTAGAGGTGGCCTGCTTGGAAGGTAGAAGTGTTAGCTAGAACACCGCGCAGCCCGTGTAGTACTGCCTGTATTGTGGGCTGATCGGCCACGGCACTGGAGCTGCGCAGCAGCAGAGCAGCGCGGTCGCGAGCCTGCAGGAAGTCGCGCTTGTAACGGTCGGCGTACTCACGAATAAGTTCGTTTTCCACGGCCATAGCAACGGGAATGGCGATTTGACGCAGGAGCTCCAGCTCATCGTCACCGAACGCGTGGCGCTTGAGGCTGCCAAGGCTCAGGGCGCCTATGCGCCGATCTCCTGCCGTCAGTGGAACTGAGCAGTAGGTTGCGACTCCGGCGGAACGCAGCGGGTTGAGTAAACTTGGCCAGCGGAGTTCATTGGCGACATCACTCACTAAGACGGTTTGCTGAGTGGACCACGCCATCCCAGACGGGCTGTCATTGAGGGAGAGTTCGACGGGTAAGTTCGCGCGCACGACCTCAGTTGCGCGCGAGTAACGCATCCGAACGGTGTTGCTCTGTGCATCAGCCAGCGCAAGGGTCAGTAGGTCAACGTGGAGTGCACTTCGCAGATGCAGCAACAGACCGTCAAATGTCTCCGGCAGGTCGTAGCGGTAAGAGACCAGTCGGGACACCTCGGCTAGAAGATCTCGCCCTTGGGTCAGACTACTGGCAATACGTACACCATTCAGCGTGTTTGTCGAAGACAGCATCGACACTCCTGCTACCATCCCGTAGTACGCTACTGTCCGCTGCGAAGTCTGTGATGGGCATCACCGCGAAGGTGGGCGCTCTGCACGCTCCAAATGTTCCGTTTCAAGACCCATTCTCGACAGGCTTGATGAGTTCTTGCCCAATTCCTTCGAACATTCCTGGTGTCGGATGAAAGTGTTCGGGATCCACGTCGATTCTGGCTCACTAAATAAGAGGCTTTTCGACGAGCGGATTGGCCATCGCGCCACGCAGTCAGCCATGGACGTAACGCTTCACTGCCGTCATCTCGTGGTCCATAAACTAACATGTGGAAAGTCAGAGCAGTTCCGCGTGGAAAGAGTTGCCCCGAGGATTTCCACCCGAGGCGCTGGTAGAAGCGTGCGTGGACCTTTCGCCGTGAGCATGTCGCCATCGTGCCCCTGACCGTGTGCGCCATTTAAGATAAGCAAATTGCACGAAAGTTGGTTTGATCGCCACCTGATAAGGGCGGCTAAGTTAACCGTCAACCTCATCGGAACTAGAGCTTGTTCCTCGGGGTGTGTTCACACAGGCATTCGACCGCAGTCGCGCTCTTCTTCTTGTCGGCCCAATCGATAACTGTCTGGGTCTTTTCGGCAGTCAGCGGCTCCCCATCCCCAAGCGCACGTAGCAGATTGATCACAATCATTCGCAGGCCAAGAAGTTCGGCAAGAATCGCTCTCTCGGGAAGCGTCGCGGACGACGGCGCCAATTGGGCGAGGAGTACCTCGCGGCACCACTCACCGAGGGTCAACCCACGTGCCTGCGCCAACGCCTCAAGCTGCGTGTACTCTGCCTCCGTGACTTTTGCTCCAGCCGATCTTGTGCGTGAAATACCCATCATTAATTTAGCGACCTCCCTCCCCGTGGCCATCGGGTACTGCGGGCAGTCTAGGACTGTCTAGGACAATTTCCGCATCGCGTCCAACGCAGCAAAAGTTACGGTTCTTGCGAGATAACCTGCTAATAATCTGCACTCTCAGCGAGTCACCATTCAGCGCCCGTCGGGCGCTATGCAGCACCCTTTCAGGGGTGGCCTGTCAACATCCCTCCCGCTGCCGTAGGCAGCGCTGGTACAACAACGCGGAGAGTGCGCGGGAATCGTATGTGCGAGTCGCAAGACGCACGCCGCCAAGCCGCTCAGAAGACTTGCAGCCCAGCAGCGTTGTTTCTGTGATGGTGGGGTTTGACGAGGATTTCCACATCCTGATTGAGCGCCACGAGGAAACGCAAAAGGCGCTCAACGGAAAACTGCCGAAACTTACCGCGCAGCATCTTGGATACATCAGGCTGACGGATGCCGAACAAATCGGCAGCCGCGATCTGATTCACGCCGCGATCCTTCATGATCGTGTCGATCTTGAATACAAGCTGCGCCTTGATATCCACGAACACATTGCGGCTTCCGGTTTCGTATCACCTGGCATCACATGCAAGTGTTGCGCGCCATCGCGCGCTGTCGCACCGCCGCTTTGGGCGGGCATCTCGATGAGTGCACTGACTGCGGCTACCGCCCTGCCATCTCCTACAACAGCTGCCGTGACCGGCACTGCCCAAAGTGCCAGGCCAACGCTCGCCAGCGCTGGCTGCAAGCACGTCGCCAGCAACTTCTGCCGACGCCTTAGGTTCATGTTGTCTTCACCCTACCCCATGAACTGGCGCCACTGGCCCTGCAGAACAAGAAACTCTTCTACCATCTTTTGCTGCAGACCAGTGCCGAAACCCTCCTCGAAGTCACTCGCGACCCAAGCATCTCGGCGCTGATATCGGCTTCTTCAGCGTGCTCCACGCCTGGAATCAGAAGCGCGAACATCACCCCCTCGTGCATTGTGTCGTGCCCGCCGACGGATTGTCGCTCGATCACTCCCATTGGGTTCCATCACGCTCCCGCTTCTTCCTTCCCATCCCTGTGCTCCGGAGAGTTTTTCGCGGCAAAGTTTGCCGCCGCTCTCAAACGCAGCTTCCGTCAGGGCAAGCTTGGCTTCCATGGCACCCTGCAGCCCCTCGCTCATCCCAAAGCCTTCGCCGCCTGGTTGCGACCGCCGTTTCGTAAGCCCTGGGTGGTCTACTCCAAGCCACCCTTCGGCGGCCCCGAGTATGTCCTCCAGTATCTCGGCCTTTACACCCATCGCGTCGCCATCTCCAACCATCGACTCGTTTCCTTCGTCGACCAGAACGTCACCTTTCGCTGGCGTGACTCTGCTCATAACAATCAACAGAAATTGATGACCCTATCGCTCGATGAGTTCCTGCGCCGCTTCCTGTTGCACCTGCTGCCCAAAGGCTTCGTCCGTATTCGCCACTTTGGCTTCCTCGCCAACCGCCGGCGCGCCACTGTGCTGCCACTTTGCTTTCAACTACTCGGCGCAGTCCAGCCATCGCCGACCGAACCAGAACCCTCCCCTGTCGCCCGCTTCGGCTCTGTCCCAAATGTGGCGGACCCATGGTGGTTATCGAGAGACTTACCGCGGCCCAGCTCCAACTCCGTTCTCCATCTTTTCCTGCCGGAGCCGCCGCATGAAACGACAATTCCAAGCTCCCTCTCTCGGTGAGCCTCACCGCCGGCCGGCGTTGTGCGCTCTTCCTGTCCGCAAACAACCTCTCCCTTTCCACCCTCGGCGCAAAATCTCGGTCCTCCCGCAGCCAAACCACCACCCAACCAATCATGCCTTCGCTTCTCTTAGCTCTAGTACCTGTTCCCGAAGCCTCTGTTCATAAGCCCAATACCATTCAATATGCATAGGCCTCCCCACGGGCGGCTCCCTTCAAACCGCTGTATCGGACGCGCCCCGCCGGACTTCCTGGGCTCACCTGCACCCTTACTGTGGGGCGCATCCGATACAGCACTAGGGTTTCTGGACAGTGCGACCGTGGGTGTTTCGCCGATCATTCCGTCTGACCGGATAGAGACATTCATCACCTTTTCCGCCTTAAGTTGTACGAATCGTGGTGCCGTACCATGCAAGGCAACAACTGGGGGTTTGTCAGAGAGATGATTCCGATAGCTGCCGTGAAATTAGAGCGGCAGTATCGTGTTTTCACTTCAGACCGCCCTGCTGCCCAACTCTGCTCTCGGAACAGCCCTTTTGCGTCTTCGATACTCGGTTATTCCGTTACATCGTCAGAACGAACTTGTGATATCAAGTGTGCAAACCGTTACAATCCAGTCACTGGATAGAGACCGAATGGAGTCACGACGAATCCGCAGATTGGCGAATCAAGTCAGCACATGAGCCGCCGCAAGTCTACATGCCCGTGCGGCTCGACGGACAATCGTATCTGCGGCAAACCGTCAGATAAGCGATATGGAATTTCAGCGCCACTTGTTCATCAGCTACGCGCATATTGACAATGTTCCCCTCACGGAACATCAGCAGGGATGGATTACCCGCTTCCACAGCACCCTGGAAGCCATGCTCAGCATGAGGATTGGCCGAAAGGCGGAGATCTGGAGAGACTCGAAGCTCAGTGGCAACGATATGTTTGCCGCTGAAATCATTGAACAATTCCCCAAGACAGAGCTGCTCATTTCAATCCTGACTCCGCGCTATGCAGCATCAGAGTGGTGCACACGTGAACTGCAAGAATTTTGCAAGTGTGCGGAGAAAACTGGAGGACTGGTCGTCGGCAACAAGTCTCGAGTCCTCAAGGTCATCAAATTGCCGGTTGACGACGAAAGGACGCTCCCGCAGGTGATGAGGGAGGCGCTGGGATATTCCTTCTATGAATTCAACGAACAGCACGTTCCACTTGAGTTGGATTCTGCATATGGCGAGGAATACACACGGAAATACAATCTCAAGCTGGCTAAATTGTCCTTTGACGTCGCGCAGTTGATCAAGACGCTCGAGCACCCCGCTGCGGTTACGGACAGCCCCAAGGAAGCCAGCTCGACGACCCCGAAATTGCCCATCTATCTAGCTGAATGCAGTTTTGATCGTCGCGACGCGCGTGAGGCCCTGGAATCGGAACTGCGATTTCACGGCCATCCTGTATTCCCGGACATTCAATTGCCTCGCTCAGAAGAGGAATACATTGCTGCCGTGAAGGGATTTCTGGATCAGTGTGAGATGTCGATTCATTTGGTGGGCGCAAAGTGCGGTGTCGTTCCGGATGGACCCAGCGAGAAGTCAGGGACCGTCTTGCAGAACGAGTTGGCCATCGAGCGTTACAACAAGGGCGGCTTCCGCCGAATCATTTCGCTGCCGGAAGGGACCAGGTCACAATCGGCGGCGGAACAGGCGTTCATCGACAGGCTTTTGACGGATGCGGAGCTTCAAGCCGGCGCCGACTTAATCACGGGGGACACCGAAGCCCTGAAGGAAGCTGTACGTGCCGCGCTCAAGATATTGCAAAAGCCGGAACCGCCACCACCGGAACGTCAGGGAAGCAAACTGATTTATCTGATCTGTGATGAACTCGACCGGCACGCGACCATTCCATTGCGTAAGTTCCTTAAAGGCCGGGGATGGGACGTGCAAATTCCACTCTTCGAAGGCGACGCCGCCTCCGTACGCCAGAACAACCATGACCTCCTTGCAGAGTGCGACGCGGTGATTCTGTTCTACGGCAGCGGTGACGAAGCGTGGAAGCGATCCATGGACAACGAACTGAAGAAAGCCAGAGCATTCCGCAGCACCAAGCCTATGTTGGCGCGTTACATCTATCTAGCGGAGCCGACTACCGAGTGTAAGACCGAGCTGATCGAGCTCGAAGAGCCGAACCTGATCAACGGATTCCAAGGTTTATCAGACGCGGAAATGACGAAGTTCGTCGCCGCCGTCGAAGGCAGGAGCTCTACCCCATGAGCGCCTCGATTGGGATCGGTCTTACAAACCCATTTCCGGGCTTACGACCGTTCCGCGAGGAAGAGGAGTACCTCTTCTTCGGCCGGGAACGCCAAGTCGACGTGATCGTTGACAAGCTGGCTGCCAAGCGCTTTCTTGCGGTGGTCGGTACCTCGGGCTGCGGAAAGTCGTCACTAGTGAACTGCGGATTAAGGCCGGCACTGAGCCGTGGCGTGATGACCAGCGCCGGTTCGGCGTGGCGGATGGCACAGTTCCGCCCAGGCGGCGATCCCATGCGGGCCCTGGCACGTGCTCTGGCCCAGCCCAGAGTGACCGGACTCGACGCTCGCGGCGCGAACCTTGAGGAGTTGATCGAAGCCACTCTGGAGTTGAGCAACCTTGGCGTGGTCGACGTCTTCGAGCAGGCGCAGCTCGCTGGCCGGGCGAATCTGCTGTTAATTGTTGATCAGTTCGAGGAGCTATTCCGTTACGGGGGACGGCAGGCTTCCGTTTCCGACGACGAGGAATACCGACCCCCGGAGGCGTCAGTTGCGTTCGTGAATTTGCTGCTGGAGGCCGCAAAATCTAATTACCCAATCTACGTGGTCCTGACGATGCGCTCCGACTTTCTCGGTGAGTGTGCACGTTTTCCAGGCCTTCCCGAGGCGGTCAACGAAGGACAATACCTGGTTCCTCGTCTCACACGGGACGAGCGAAGAGAGGCGATCAGCGGGCCCATCGCGGTCGGTGGTGGAGAGATTAGCCCCGTCCTTCTCACCCGGTTGGTCAACGATGTTGGCGACAACCCCGACCAACTCTCCATTCTGCAACATGCCCTGAACCGCACCTGGACACAGTGGCAACGCGAGCGGCATGGCAACGAGCCCATTTCGTTCTCCCACTACGAGGCGATCGGCACGATGGCCCGTGCGCTGGACCAGCATGCCGAGAAGGCCTTTGCCGAACTGACCTCGGAGCGCCAGGAAAAGACTTGCGAAGTGGTCTTTCAGGCCCTCACCGATAAGGGCAGCTACGCTCGCGGAATCCGCCGCCCCACCAGCTTTGCCAGCCTGTGCGCCATTGCTGCCGCAACCCCAGCCGAAGTGGCCAGCGTCCTCGATGTCTTTCGTAAACCGAGCCGTTCGTTCTTGATGCCGCCTTCACCGGAGCCGCTGGAGCCGGAGACCATCATCGACATTTCCCACGAAAGCCTGATGCGAATCTGGAACCGTCTGAAGGACTGGGTCGAACGAGAAGCTGAGTCGGCAGGACAATACCGTCGCCTGGTTCAAAATGCACATTTGGAAGAGGAGGGCGCGTGTTGTTTGATGACCGACCCTGAACTGGCACTCATGTTGGAGTGGCGGCAGACTTGGCAGCCAACCCCTGCGTGGGGTGAGCGCTACAACCCTTCCTTTGCTCAGGCCATGGAGTTTCTGGACCGCAGCCAGAAGGAGAGGGACCGTCTCGCTGCCGAAAAGGAAACAGCGCGCAAGAGAAAGCTCAGGCAAATTCAGTGGGTTGCAGGCACGATGACGGTCCTGGCAGCAATTTCGCTGATCCTTGCGATTGTGGCCATGCGCGAAAAGAACCGCGCCGAAACCAACCTGCAGTTGGCCAAGAAAGCGGTGGACGAAAGCCTATCGTCCGCCGGACAGCAACAGGCGCAAGGTGCCGGCAACTTACCTGAGCTGGAGGAGTTTCGGAAGGAGTTATTAGACAAAGCCGCAAGCTTCTATTCAGTCTTCGCCAAGCAAGACTCAAAGAGCCAGGGAATGCGCAGCGAAATGGCTGGGGCATATTCCCGGCTGGGAGACATCAACCGTCTTCTGGACAAGCATGAAGTTGCGGTAAACGAATACAAAGAGGCAATTTCTCATTTTGAAAGCCTGGTCGGGGATTACCCAGGCGACAAAGATTACCGTCAGGCGCTGGCGTACGCGCATAACTTTCTGGGGGAAACACTGCGGACCTGGTGCGAGGAATTGAAGGGCGCAGCCCCTTGCAGCCTCTCTGCCGGAGAAAGTGAATATAACGAAGCTCTTGCCTTGCAGCAGCGATTGCACGACGACGAGTCGGCGAACCATCTCTATCAGCAAGAGCTGGCTCGCACTTATTACAATCGTGGAATCCTCCGTTACGACAGCAAAAACGTGGAGGGAGCCGAGTCAGACTTTCGCTCCGCGATTGGCTTGCTTGAGCCGTTGGCCAGAAATCCAGCGCCGGCCTCAATTGATCGAACGACTCCAGAGCCAGCCCAGGAGCTAGCCCGCGCCTGCAACAACCTTGCAAATTTGACAAGCCACCGCGATACAGAGGCGGCTCAGAGACTCTACGAGCGGGCGATCAGTCTGGCCGAGGCACTGAACAAAAGCCAACCAGACAATCGGCAATATCAACTGGAGTTGGCGCAATACTACGACAATCTGGCAATACTGCTAACGGCAGTGAAGAAATTCGACCTGGCCGAGGAGAGGAACCACCAGGCCGTTCACCTTATTGAGGGACTGACCGTTCCCAGCCCGTCCCTCTCGGTGGAACTGGTTAAAAGCCAACAACTCGGTATCGAGATTTCGAAAGCGCAAGGATCGGTAGTAACCCAACAGGAATCTGACCGGCTGTTTCAAACATTGAAGAAGCTGAGCGGTAAAGATAGCCCCAGGATCCATCCGATTTTCCATGTTATTTACATGAATCTTGCAGTAAACTACATCGAACTTGCGGAGAAAAACCTGAAGTCAGGCGATGCCAGAGGTGCAATCGCTGCTCTTGAGAGCTTGGCACAGATCCTTCCTGAGCTATCTGCGGAGGACAAAGAAACCCTTGCCAAGTCGTATCCCGAATTACAAAGAGAAGTGGAAAAGACGTTCTCCGCTCGCCCGCAAACACAGTAGCTGGTTGCGGCTCAAGAGGTACTTAATACAATCCCGTCACTTTAGTGCTATTGATTTAGCTCGAAAGTAACTATATATTCGGTCAACTTTTGTTTCATAGAAGAGGCACCTCGAGGAGAGTTGCCTTTCATTTCGTCAGCATTGGGGTGGCCATTTCGTCAGATTTCCAACCGCCTCGCCAATCGCTGCGCGGCTTTATAGCGATACTCGACACATTTCAAGCGAATCAGGACGCACGTGGCAAACCTCCGCATCGTGCGCACCACCAGTTTTCGGTGGGCTCTTTGACTTCTAGGGGATGGCCGGGATCGAAGAGTCAGTGGACCCAAGGTTGTGGCATGGTTCGACAAGATCTTGAACCGACGTGTCGATGTTGAAGGAACGGTTGCATAAGCTCATAGCCATTCAGAGGGTATTGTTCTTAGGGGGTTTACATTGAGGCACACAGTCTGGTTCTTCCTGGCGCTCTTCGCAGCTGCAGCCGCCGCTCAGCAGAGTGATACTGCCCCCATCAGAAACCAACTTGCTCTAGTTGCTGCGCCCACATCGGCCATTCCAGAGGCTGATGGTACTCAGACTGGAACAGCTAGCCAAACACCAAAGCCCGCCGCAAAGCCGAAGACAAAGACGAAGGCCACCACGCCGCAGGAGGCCACGTGGCCAACCGTCGAATCGAGCATGGTCGGCTACATTGATAACGCAATCGTGGGAAATGAAGTCAGGGTTCGGTTCAACGCGGCCTTTAACGATCAATTTCCAGATCGTGCCGAGTTTATCTATGGGAAGTGCGGCTGTTACCGCAATCCGATGCTACCCCCGCCCCCCGGCCCCTTCGATCCCAACGCTCCGGGGCCAGGCCCGGGCATCCCCAACAATGTAAACTTCCAGACGCTGTCCTTCATGGCAGAGTACGCTCCTATACGTCGGTTCTCCGTTTTTGCGGAACTCCCAATCCGCTGGCTTCAACCTTCAGGTGTCGTTCCACCAGGGGGCGCCACGCCAGCCTTTTCTAACGGCGCCGGGATCAGCGACATAACGTTAGGGCTGAAGTATGCCATGCTGGTCACCGAGCATAACTACCTGACCGCGCAGCTCACGACCTATTTCCCTTCGGGAAACGCCCTGCACGGGTTGGGTACAAATCATTACAGCCTCGAACCGGCGCTGCTATATCACGGCACAGTTTCCGATCGGTTCACGGTCGAAGGGGAGATAGGCGGCTGGCTTCCGACCGGTGGGTCAGCAGGAGATCCCACAACAGGCTCGCAGGGGTTCGCAGGCAACATTTTCTTCTATGGCATCGGGCCGAGCTATACGCTTGTCGATGGCGACAAGTTCCGGCTGGCCCCGGTGGTTGAACTCATAGGTTGGAGTGTCACTGGAGGGCAGCAAACCGAGATCACATCAACCGGAGGCCCAACTTTTAGCGCCAGCGGCACGAATATCGTCAATATAAAACTAGGCGCTCGCATGGCGTTCCGTCAGCACAATTCCGTGTACATCGGGTACGGACGACCGCTCACATCCTCCGATTGGTATAACGACATCCTCAGAGTGGAATACCGTTACTCGTTTTGAGCAACAGCGAGTAGCCAACAGGTCTGCTCAGACATCGGTCAGTCGTAGAAGTGTCGCGACCGTCCAAACTCGGGAGATAACGGGCTTTCGGCAAATCAAAGTAGTTCCGAGTGGATCGTCAGCAATCCGGAATGTATGGTCCGCCGCTTTGTCGCAAGCGAAAAATGAACGTGACAGGTTGGTCTGCACAAACGTATACGGCCTTCGTTGGAGCACGAAGCTCCTGGCCTGGATGGAATGCGCTGCGCCCTCGTCCTACTTAGTTAGGCAGTCTTAAAGACTGTTCCGGATTACAGGTTTTGAGAGCGCCGGGTTCGACCGTTCTGCCATCTCATGATTCGCCCGCAGACTTGGCAGAAATCATCAACTCCGTACTAAAGGCTAATCCCGCGAACAGCGCCGTCAAGGCGAAGCTGAGCACCACGCTGGCTCAGACGTCGCAACTCAAGATCGCCAGTCCGGTGGCGCTCATGCAGGTGGCGCGTGCGCAAACCGCTCTTGGCGACCATGCCAAGGCGCTCGAGAACACACGGAAAGTCCTGGCCATCACTCCCGATTCCACTGCGGCGCTTCAGTTGCCGGACAGCATCAAGGCACGCATCGCCACGCCCTCACAGTAGCCGAGCGTCCGCACATGGCCTGAGTTCGCCGGCATTCTGGTTCGACGCCAAGAGATATTACGGGGAAGCGGGAAAGACCTCATCGCCGGTCGGCTCGTAGTGCTGCACATGATTCATCGTCTGCCGCAAGGTCGAAAGCTCCTTATACATGCGCTGGCGGGCGCGGCTTTGGTTGCCCAGCGGACGATGCTCAGCAATGCAGTGCCATGGGTTATACGACAGGATTCTGGAAAACGCGAACTGCTCGGGCGAGTCGAACTCCTGTTGCGGTATGCGCAGCACCGCGGCGGGGACGCGCGGCGAAAGTCGCGTTGGCCAGAAAACGGCGTTGTTCTCGATGGGCATGCGGTAGGGATCGGTCTGTACCTGAAGCAGGATGTCGAACTCGACATCCTGCTTCGCGAGCGTGGCGATCATCGCGTTCCGCAGATAGTTGTCCGGCGGCCGGAGCGGCAGGCGCGGTATCCGTGTTCTCGTCTTCAGCCGGGACCGCACGGAATACTGCATCGCTTGTCCCTCGCCGAGCAGATATGGAACACAGCTGAAGTACTCGCTTTCGAGCGGGCTGCTTTGAGTTTGGATCCACAGCGACTGCATGATCAAGTCCAGCACGTGGGGTTGGGAAAAGTTCACAAAATGAAAGATCTGAGCGTTCTTATAGCTCCACTGCTGTAAGTGCGCGTTGGCCTTGGTATCCGGCGTGACAAACGTTGGGGTGGAAACGCCAAACATGTCCTGCGTGAACTTTTCGTCGTCCAGGAGTTTGGGGCCGGGTACGCCCATCAGCTTGATGCTGATGCTCATGAAGCCGACGTCGTCGATGTCCGGTGTGATGTAGGGGCCCGGTCCGGAGAAACGTACCCAGGCCTTGTAGGTGCGCGGTTGCGCGAAGATGCCGCGCCGCATGTGCTCCGGGAGATCTTCGCGGATCGTAACCTCACCGCGGACGATGCCGTGGGTCTTGGTGTTTCCGCCGCGCTGGAAGTCGCCCGCCCGCCAGAGTCTGCGCATCTGGTTGCCCATGGCGGTGATGATTTCCTCGAGATGCGCCGCTTCGTCCGGCTGAATAGTTTCTTCCGCCAGTTTGAGATTTCCATCTTTCTTGCGTTGGATGTTAATCAGAGCCGTGATCACGTCGGTGAGGAACTGGCGAAACAGGACGTCGAAGGGGCGGCGGAAAAATGGATCGAACCGGCGTTCCAGATGCACCAGGAAGGTCGATGCGTCGGCGATCCAATTAAGCAGCCGCACGCCGGTATCGGCGGGCGGCAGACTATAGCCGTTATTGGTATTCGAACGCACGGCTGAGGCGTTACAGTATACAATGGCCGCCAATCTTTGGATCACTTTTAGTGATTGAAGGACCAAAATGGGTTCGTCAACGTCACGACAAGCGGATTGCGAATACATCGTTGTCGGCTCAGGCGCGGGCGGCGGCACAGTTGCGGCACGATTGGCCGAGTCGGGGCGCTCGGTCGTACTGCTTGAAGCCGGCGGCGATCCTCGCAAGCTCAAGGGCGGCGATCCTGTTCAGCCAAACTGCAGTCGCCTTCCCCAGGACTACGATGTTCCCGCGTTTCATGGCTTCGCTTCGGAAAACGAAGCGATGAAGTGGGATTTTTTTGTCCGCCACTATACCGATGACAACATACAGAAGCTTGATCCGAATTACAGCCAGGAGTCGCAAGGCCGGCAAGTAGATGGCGTCCTGTATCCGCGGGCGGGTACGCTAGGCGGCTGCACTGCCCACAACGCCCAGATCTTGATTTATCCCCACAATAGCGACTGGGACAATATTGCCGACCTCACAAGAGACCCCAGTTGGCGGCACGAAAAGATGCACGCTTATTTTGAACGACTGGAGAATTGCAATCATCGGCCCGCTCGTCGCTGGCTCTCCAAGCTGGGTCTCAATCCAACCCGTCACGGGTGGAAGGGATGGCTGCATACGGAGAAAGCAATTCCCATGGCGGCCCTCCTTGATAGAGACCTGTTTCTCACGATGGCTGAATCCGCCGAGAAGGCCCTGGCTGATTGCAACAACCTGGTCAAGACGGTGGGTTGGTTTCTGGAAAGTTGGGGAGACCCGAATGACGGACGCCTGGTGGAAAAGAACGCCACTGGGTCGCGCTATACGCCGCTTACCACACGCGACCATACCCGGATGGGCTCACGGGAACGCGTCCTGCAGACCGCACGTGAACATCGCAATCTGAAAGTTGAACTCAACGCGCTCGCCACCAAAGTGCTCTTCGACGAGAACAACCGCGCGATCGGCGTTGAATATCTTCACGGCGAAAGGCTGTACCGCGCAAGTTCCCATCCCAGCGAACAGCCAGCCGAGGCGCGCACTATCTATGCTTCAAAAGAAGTCATTCTGGCCGGCGGAGCATTCAATACGCCCCAGTTGTTGATGCTCTCCGGGATCGGCCCGCGCGCGATGTTGGAGCGCCACGGAACCAAGGTGCGCGTCGATCTTCCGGGTGTCGGCAAGAATCTGCAGGACCGTTATGAGGTCGCCGTAATCAATCGAATGAATTTTCCTGAGTGGCATGTATATAAGGGCGTCACATTCTCGCCCGGGGACCCGCAATTCAAGCAATGGGAGACCTGCCGTTCTGGAATTTACGCCACCAACGGAGCCGTGCTCTCCGTATTCAAACGCTCCCCCGTGGCGGAGGGGCCGCCGGATTTATTCTGCATGGCCCTGTTGACGAACTTCCGGGGCTACCGTCCCAACTACTCTCAGGCGCTGGCTACCGACCTTAACTATCTCACCTGGGTGGTGTTGAAAGCGCATACCAGAAACCGGGCCGGCGAGGTCACGCTTCGCTCGGCGGACCCGCGCGACGTGCCGCACATCAATTTCCACTATTTTGAGGAAGGCGCGGCTGACGACCTCAAAGCCGTCGTCGACGGGGTTCGATTCGTCCGCCAATTGACTGCGGATCTCAAAAAGCAAAAGCTGATCGCCAAAGAAGAACTGCCGGGAGATGATTTGGAGAGCGATGAGCAACTGGAGGAGTTCGTTCGCCGCCATGCCTGGGGACACCACGCGTCCTGCACCTGCGCTATTGGTCCCAGAGATAAAAATGGCGTCCTGGGAAGCGATTTCCGGGTGCATGGTGTCCAGGGTCTGCGGGTGGCCGATGCTTCAGTCTTTCCACGAATTCCAGGAGTGTTTATCGTCAGCGCGGTTTACATGATCGGCGAAAAGGCCGCCGACGTCATACTTGCTGATTCATGAAAGGGTGGGCCGAGCGGGTTGGTCTCATTTCCGGAAACTTTGCAGCAATTCCAGAAATCGGAAAGTGATTGACAAATGACGTGCGTGGTTTCATAGTTTCAACTGCTTCTAACTGACTCGGGTGTTCTGGTTTTCTGCTCTCAGGGCGGAACGGCTCTGGGTTCCCTCTAATTTCAGTCAAGGGGTGACTGATGGCTTACGACGTACCGCAATTGCTGCAAATGGCGAGTGCAGATCTGGATACCCTCTTCTCCAGCAGCCCGGCAGGCGACCTTCCCGATGGTCCCGCCAAGGGTACGGCGATCATAGCTTCCGGCACCAAGTTCAGCGCGGAGATCGCGGAGTTCGTCAACGTTTTTGCGTGGCAGGGCAAGACCTTCGACGCGAAAAGAGGCGTGTTGAGGAACCGCATTCTTCCCATCGGGCTGAACGCCATTGTTGCCACCGTCTACAAAGGCCCAAGCTGGCTGGACAACAAGGACTGCATCGTCCTGGACTATTCCGAAACTTCGCTGGTGGCCCACTGGATTCGCGACGAAATCCGGTTGATTGGTCCGGGTTTTTATCTGGGCCGCGTTTATTGGGACAAGAAACCCTTGATTCACTTCTGCCTGCAATTCGGCGCGGCAGCCGCCCCAGCCCAGCCCTAAGCAGGCGAGTTGCCGGAGTGAAGAGTCCTTGAAACGAAAACAGCATGAGCCTCACTACGTAAAGGCAAGCTCACGCCTCCATGATGCCGCAATCCAATGTGATGGTCACCGCTCCCCTCAAAATGGAGCGCGAAGCTGAGTTAAGAAGCCTGCTCGCTTCCATGAATGAGGTTCCGGGCAAGGTTAATCCTGCCAACCTTTTGGTGCCCTTCGAGAAGTTCGAGCAGCTGCACTTTGCGCGGTTCGTCATTCTGCAAGACCAGACGCTCGAGGACATTCACACCGCCTACGGGTTGCCGCGCGTGGACTACCCGCTGGCTCTCGCCTTCATCGCCGACGTTGATGGAACGGCTGATGATTTTCGAAACGACCTGGCGCGGCGGGCCGCTGACGGTTTGCAGCGGATTTTCTCCTGTTGCCAGGGCTTCACGCCGGGTGAAGACCCGGCCCGCTGGATGAAAGACCACGAGAACCCTGCTGCTGCAATGTACAAGAACTGGCGTGGACGAACCGTCCGCCAGATTCATGAGGAAAACGCGCTCCGCCTCGCGCTGGAGGCACATTTGCAAAGCAACCCTGCATCCATTGCCGGCAAGACGCAGCATCAGATTCACCAGGCTTTGCGGGAATTTGTGCATGTGGAAGCCCTTGCCGGACGCCTCACTTTGACCGATCCACCGCCCACGCCGTTCGGCTGGTGGCTGCAAAACTTGATTCATTTCATCGGCGTGCCTCTTCTCTTGCTGTTGCTTACTCCTTTCCTGATTCTTTATCTTCCTGTGTTTATCTACCAGCTCCGCAGCCGGGAAAAAACCGACATGGAAATCGCTCCGCCGGTAGGCCTCAGCTACGAGCAGAAACTCGCGCGTCTGGAGGATTACGACGTGACCAACCAGTTCACAGTCATGGGCGCCATCAAGCCCGGGCTTTTTCGTCTGTGGACCATGAGCTTTCTGCTCTGGGTGCTGGACTGGACCGCCCGGCACATTTACATCCGGGGCCATCTGGCGCGTATTTCCACGATCCATGCTGCCCGCTGGGTGTTCCTGAACGATAAGAAGCGGATGGTTTTTGCCAGCAATTATGACGGCAGCCTGGACAGCTACATGGACGACTTCATCAACAAAGTGGGATGGGGGTTGAACCTGGTCTTTAGCAACGGCGTTAGCTACCCCACGACCAACTGGCTGGTTCTGGATGGCTCCAAAGACGAGCAGAAGTATAAGTACGTGCTCCGCCGGCACCAGTTGCCGACTGAGGTTTGGTACAAGGCTTATCCGGGCCTCTCAGCATTCGATCTGAAAAGAAATACGCTGATTCGCCAGGGTATTGAACAATCCGACATGTCGGACCATGAACTGCGCCAATGGGTGGCGCTTTTTTGAACAAAGGGAACATGCCTTCTTCAGTGGATTACGCTGATGTGCAAGGTCTGGTGCGCTTCGGCTTCGCGAAAATGACCGAAGCCTGCTACCTGCTCCTCCGGATCAAAGATCCCGCCGCCGCTCGCGAGTGGCTCAGGAGCGCGCCCATCACCACAGCGGAGGAAAAGAAGCCTCTGCCCCAGACCGCATTGCAGATTGCATTTAGCTGTGACGGTCTGGAAAAGTTGCAGGTCCCCGACGGCGTCATGGCGGGATTCTCCGCCGAGTTCAGATTGGGCATGGCGGGCGAGGAGAACCGCTCGCGGCGTCTGGGCGACACCGGAGCTAACTCCCCCGAGCGCTGGCAATGGGGCGGCAGCGGCAACGTCCCTCATGCTGTCATCATGCTGTTTGCCGAGCCGGGATGGCTTGAAGGATGGAAGCAATCCATCCGGGGCAAATCCTGGAATGCGGCCTTCGATGAAATTGCCTGCCTGCCAACAACGGACATGGGAGGAGTGGAACCCTTTGGCTTCATTGACGGCATCAGCCAGCCGGAGATCGATTGGGCACAGACCCGCAAAGTGTCAATCAATGGTGACCAACTTCAATACGGGAATGTGGTTTGCCTGGGTGAATTCCTGCTCGGATATTCCAATGAATACGGACGTTTCACCGATCGTCCCTTGTTAGACCCGCAGGAACGCGGAAGCGAAGAGTTGCTTCCGGCCGCAGACCAGGCTGGAAAGAAAGACCTGGGTTTGAATGGAACGTTCGTGGTGATGCGCCAACTTCAGCAGGACGTCCGCCGCTTCTGGCAGTTCCTGGATAAGGCATCGAACTCCGACCGTGATGCGCGGTACAAACTGGCCGAGGCTTTCGTGGGGCGCTCGTATTCCGACGGCGGGCCTCTGGTGCCCCTAAGCAAGGCGCCCATCCCCGGCGTGGGAAACAGCGGCAACGACGCGAAGCGGAGGCAGGACATCGATCGCAACCAGTTCACCTATGATTCTGACGTGGACGGCACTCGCTGTCCTTATGGCGCCCACATTCGCCGCGGTAACCCGCGCAATGCGGATATTCCCGGGGAGACCAAGGGATTGATCTCCCACTTGATTCACATCCTCGGCTTCGGCGACAAGAACGTTCGTGACGATCTGCTTGCCTCGACACGTTTTCATCGTGTCCTGCGCCGCGGCCGCGAGTACGGAACCAAACTATCTCCGGAAGGGGCGCTGCAGCCGGCGCCGTCCGATGACGGCCAGCGAGGACTTCATTTTGTGGCCGTCAATGCCAATATCACGCGCCAATTCGAGTTCGTGCAGAACGCCTGGATGGCACGCACCAAATTTGACGGACTCACCGAGGAGAGCGATCCACTTCTGGGAAACCGGGAAGCCGTTCCGGGCTGTCCTTTTACCAATACTTTTTCTCTTCCACAGGAGAACGGAGTGCGCCGCCGCGTGATGGACGTTCCCCAGTTCATCGCCGTGCGCGGAGGCGCCTACTTCTTCCTGCCAAGTCTGCGGGCCGTGCGCTATTTATGCAAAATAGGCAGTTGATCGCGGACAGGGACGCAGAGCAGTTCATCGTTCTGTAGTTAGGGCGCCACAATCGGGCAAGGAGGCAGAGGTCGATATGACAAGCAAACGAGGTCGGGCGGCGAAGATGTTCCTGAGTGTTTTGCTGCTTTTGATTGGCGGCTGCGTACTACTCTACACGCGCTGGTGGTATAACCAGCCAGGACCTGGGCGCGTGAAGGATGAGGCCTTGCTTGCGGGCCGGGGTGCCTCCAGCTTCCCGGCAGCGGATGAGGATTACTTCCATGATATGGATGGCGGCATCGCTCTGACTGCGGACGAGGTCAAGGGTCGCAACACCTGGCTGGTGTGGACCGCGGGCAATGACCACCTTTGGGATACGTTGATCTACAAGAGCGCCGGGGCCCTGGACTTTCTGAAGATCGTCTCCTCTCACCCCGAACTGCTGAAGATCGACCCGAGATTCAGTCGCGACAAACGCTGGGAGTACCTGGGCCTGGTCAATGATCCCTGTTTTGAAAAAGCGACCGGCCCCGATCCAGAGAGATGGGGGCTGTGGATCGATAAGCGCCGCGCGGACTGCAAACCCGATCCATTCGAGAATGAGCAGAAGTATCCTGGCGTGCAGATTGGCGCGCGCGGTAAGGCCGTTGGTCCCAACGGCGAAAAACTGGCTGTGGGCTCTTATTACGGTTATGAGACCGGCATCGTAGGCTTGCGGCTTTTCCCGAATCCTGACTTCGACGAGGCTGCGGCCAAGAGCTGGGATGCAAACAGGTACTACACGGATAAGGCTTATTACGAGAACAAGAACCTGGTGAGGCCATACCGGGTAGGGATGTCGTGCGGCTTCTGCCATGTGGGACCAAACCCGGTCAAGCCGCCTGCCGACCCCGATAATCCCAAATGGGAAAACCTCAGTTCCAACGTGGGCGCGCAGTATTTCTGGATCGATAGAATCTTTTACTGGGAAGGAGAGAAAGATAACTTCGTCTGGCAACTCTTCCATACTTCCCGGCCGGGCTCTCTGGATACGTCTTTCGTTTCGACGGACAACATCAACAATCCGCGGACGATGAATGCCGTTTACTTACTCAAGGAGCGCCTGGACCATTCCCTGCGTTGGGGCAAAGAGACGCTCGCCGGAGGTCAGAAAAACAATAAGCAGTTTAACGACTATATCAAGGACGGGCCGCTTACCCATTACTACCAGGCTCCGGATACCGTCTGGACGCCGCGCGTCCTCAAAGATGGATCAGACTCGGTGGGGGCTATGGGAGCTCTCAATCGCGTTTATCTGAATATAGGCACGTTTAGCGAAGAATGGCTGCTCCATTTCAATGCTTTAGTCGGCGGCAAGCCCATCACTCCGATCGAGATTTCTGTCGCCCGGGCCAACTCAGCGTATTTCGCCGCCACCGAAGCACAGACGCCCAGCACAGCACTCTTCTTTCTCAAGTCCACCGAGCCACATCATCTTAAGGACGCGCCTGGGGGCGCCGCAGAGCTGAAAAAAGACGAAGCTTTGGTACCGCGCGGGAAGATTGTATTCGCCGAACGATGCGCGCGTTGCCATTCCAGCAAATTGCCAACTCCGCCTCCCGACGTTGCTGCTATCGCCATCGACCAGGGACAAGGATGTGCCGGGAAGAACTATCTCGATTGCTGGAACAAATACTGGGATTGGACCAAGACCTACGATTTCAAGAAGAAAATGCTGGCTATGGTGGAGGCGCCGGATTTTCTGGATCACAACTATCTTTCCAGCGAGCTCCGCATTCCTGTGACGCTGCTGCAAACCAACGCGTGCAGCCCCCTGGCCACCAACGCGCTCGCCGGCAATATCTGGGACAACTTTTCGTCGCAGTCTTACAAAGACCTGCCCTCGGTGGGAAGCATCACCTGGTACCACCCATACACCGGCGAGCCCAGAACGTATGTGATGCCTGCGGGAGGCCGTGGCTTTACTCGTCCGCCGTCGCTTATCAGTTTGTGGTCCACAGCGCCTTTCCTGTTGAACAACAGCGTGGGCGAGTTTAATCCCGATCCCTCGGTAGAAGGGCGGCTGAAGTCGTTTCAGAATTCTATCGAGCAGATGCTGTGGCCGGAAAAGCGCGACAAGGACGAGCTGCTGGGAGACCGTGTCCCCGGCAAGATCGACCGCACCACGGAGACAAGTTATCTCAGGGTTTCTTACGGCTATCTTCCTGACGCGCTGCAGCAGCTCCGGGGTATCGCTCGTTTCTTCCCGTGGCTGATTGATGACAAGAACAAGATGATTCAGATTGGCCCAATCCCTAAAGGCACGCCGGTGGGCCTTTTGACCAACCTTAATCCGCTCTCAGAGAGCGCGGATCCAGCCCAGCGTCTGGAGCATGACAAGAAACTGCTGGATCTGGTGCTCAAGATCAGCGCCGATCTGCAGAAGCTGCCGCCGGGCGCCAGTGATGATGATGCCAAGAAAGCTTTTGCCAATGTGGTTGACCAGCTGCTTGAACTGAGCAAGTGCCCGGATTTGATCGTCAACCGCGGTCATTACTTTGGAACGGACAAATTTACGGGCGGAGAACCGGGCTTGAGTGATGAGGAAAAGCGAGCCCTGATCGCGTTCTTGAAAAGATTTTAGAGCTCTACGGACCCAAAGGCGCGTTGTTCGGCTCAACACGCGGCTGGCCGCATACACAGATTGTCTATCATCCTCGCCCAACAAGCTGGGCTGGCCTTGGGCGCGCTCCCGAACACTTCTGCAAGTCGGGAGATCGATAGGGGAGACTTACCATGCCATCCGATTACACTACAAAACTTGTTGCTCAGGCCTACGCGAAGATAGCAGCGGACCCATTGAAACAGACAGCGAAGGAACAAGGGCACATCAAGGAGATTCTCCGTGATCTCGATCTCGCCGAACCGGTTTCCGCCGATGAGATTCTGGCGAAATTGGAAGTACACCCCGATCTGCAGGCACGCATCGCCTGGAAGACCGGCTATACGCCCAGCAAGTGGCTTTTGGAAAATGAGTTGGTCGAGATCAATGCGCGGCGCAAACAACACCAGATAGAGCCGGTAGAGACGAACGGCGACGCCTATGCCCGCGCCGCCAAGTCAGGCCTGACGGGTATTTGTTTTTCCGGAGGCGGCATCCGGAGCGCTACCTTCAACCTGGGCATCCTGCAGGGACTGGCCCAGCTTAAGCTTCTGCATTGCTTTGATTATGTTTCCAGCGTTTCCGGTGGCGGATATATTCACCAGTGGCTCGCCTCGTGGAGCAAGCGCGAAACGTTCAGCGACGTTGCCCAAAAACTGATTCCCTTACCGGAAAGCGGCAGCCCCCACAGCCACCCTGAGCCCATCCGCTGGCTGCGGCGCTTTAGCAATTATCTGACCCCGGAACGCGGCCTCTTCACCACAGATACCTGGGTTGTGCTTGCTACCTGGCTTCGCAACACCTTTCTCAACCAGATCATCGTCATAGCGGGCTTGCTTCTCCTGGTGCTGATTCCCCACATACTCACCTTCCCTTCCATCATTCCGCATGCGGGCCCGGGCGCGGCCATCGCCATTGGGGCCATCTTCTATGTCGTCCTGATGGCCACTTTCTTTTTAGGACAGAACCTCTCGTTCTTCGGCCGCCACCCGGCCGCCGAACATGAGGTTTTCGGCCGAACCGGAGTGCAACTGGGTCTGGTGATTCCTTTGCTGGCCGCCAGCCTGCTGTTCACCTTGCTGTTTCCAATAACCTCAAGCGCTCTGTTTGGGGTGAATCTTCTGTTGTGTTTTGCGGCCAGTACGGCGCTCCTGCTGGCGTTGGCGCTGACCACTGTTTTTTGGGGAGGCGCGCTTCTCGCTTACTTGAAGAGCCATCACCGAACCTCGCACTACAACAGCGTTCGTGAGTTTTGGCGGCAGAAGCCCAAGTGCATCGCGCACGTGAGGATGATTTTCTTTATCGGCGGCGTGGTTGCGGCAGCCTTGTTTGCCGCTTTCTGCGGCGGCGCCTGGATTGCTTTGACTGATTGGGGAGTCGCCAAACTCGTGTCTGATCCCGGCGACTGTTGGTGGCGCCTGGCGCTGGTCATCGATCCACCCCTGGTCTTGATAGGGCCTCTCCTCACAGTACTTCTATTGCTGGGCCTCTTGGGGCGCACCTTTGACGACGCAAGACGTGAATGGCTTGCCCGGCTCGGCGCCTGGATGGGTCTCTACGGTCTCATGTGGATGGTCGCTGTTGGCTTTTCTTTATTTGGATATGCCGCCGTCGCGTGGTTTTGCGCCCATGTCAAGACGATGATTGGCGCTCTGCTGGCCTGGTCCGGCACCAGCCTGGGGGGCTTGCTGGCCGCCAAGAGCACCAGTACCGCGGGGGCGAAGGACGACAAGGCGCCATCCAAATTTAATCCGCTGGAAATTCTGGCCCTTGTTGCTCCTTACGTATTTATTGCCGGGCTGCTTCTTTTGCTGTCCGCCCTGGCTGAAATCATGATTCAGCCGCTCGGATGGGGGCGCATCCTCATCGCCATTGCCGTGACCGCGGCCATCTGTGCGCTGTTCGCGTTGCGGGTGGATATCAATGAATTCTCCATGCACGCTTTCTACCGCAACCGTCTCGCGCGCTGCTATCTCGGGGCATCCAATGCAGACCGTGATCCAAATCCGTTCAGTGGCTTTGATGAACGGGACGCGGAGGTCGCCGTAAGCGATCTGCTTCCTAAAAAGGGCTATGACGGACCGTTTCCGATTTTCTGCACGGCCCTGAATCTGACTTACGGCGAGGATCTGGCTTGGCAGGAGCGCAAAGCCGCGTCTTTCGTGTTTACTCCTCTCTACTCCGGCTACGATGTCGGCTGGACCGCGGCCAAAGGCGAAAGGCCGGACCTGAGGTTCAATGGCTTCGCCAAGACCTCGACCTATGCTTACCCGGAGCCCGGGATTCACATTTCCACCGCGGCCGCCATTTCCGGCGCGGCCATGAGTCCCAACTGGGGATATCACAGCAATCCCGCAACCGCTTTTCTGATGACGGTGTTCAACGTGCGGCTCGGCTGGTGGTTGAGGAACCCGCGCGCTGTGGATGAGAGTGGCCAACGGCTGAACATGGCGAAAGACGAGATCAGCCCGGCCCACTCCTCTCGACTCTTCCGGGGACCCTATCCCTCTCCTTCTCCGCGCTTTTCTCTGTTGTATTTGACCAGCGAACTTCTGGGCCAGAGCAATGATACCCGCCAGTTCGTGTATTTGAGCGATGGCGGCCACTTCGACAACATGGGGCTTTACGAGTTGGTCCGCCGCCGTTGCCGCTCCATTGTCATCTGCGATGCCGAGGACGATGGCGACCTTCAGTTTGAAGGCATCGGCATGTCCATACGAAAGTGCCGGATTGATTTTGGCGCGGAAGTCGCGCTTGATTTGCGCCCCCTCCAACATAAGAGCGATACCCAATACAGCAGCGCCCATTGCGTGGTAGGAACAATCCGGTACCCCGAGGATAAGCCTGAAGATGACCCAGGGATCGTTGTGTACATTAAATCCTCCCTCACCGGTGACGAGCCCGCGGACATCTTGAATTACAAAAAAGAGCACTCTGCATTCCCGCACGACACCACGCTAAACCAGTGGTTTACCGAGTCCCAATTCGAAAGTTACCGCCGGCTCGGCCATCATGTGGCGTTTTCCGTATTTGAGCCCGCTCATCCAGCCCCACATGTTTGCGGAAAGCTTGCGCAGCGAAAGGCATATTTCCAGACTCTTCGGGGGATTTGGTATGCTCCGACACCGGAGATGGATCGATATTCCTCCGACCATAGCAAACGATATGAAGCCCTGCTGACGCGCTTCCGTGAAGATGCGCTCCTGCCCGGGTTCTTAGACAAACTATTCGCCCCGCTCACCGATGCGCCCACCGTTCCCTGGGAACCTGGCCGCACTCCCGAACAAATTGATCATGCTCGAGGCGTTTCCTCTGCGCTGATCGAGTTTATGTTCGTCGTTTATCTCGAGCTGAACCTCGTCCTGCCGGAAAAGCGCAATCATCCTTTTTCAGAGGGTTGGTACGCGATTTTCAAAAAGTGGGCCAAGATCGATGCAGTCCATGAGGGCTGGCGAATTTATCGCGGCGGGTATTCAACAAGCTTCCGCCTCTTTGCTCAACAGGAGATTGGCTTGCCTGCGTTCGCCGAAACCGTCCGGCCGGCGTGATGAACGCCCGCAGCCCGGTGCTGCATGAAATCGCTGGCGTCTCTTCGGCCCAGATCGTAAAGGGAGTCGATGGCGGCAGGATTGGTATAGTCCCAACTGGCGATACGCGGCTCTTCTGACGGCTCAACAAATACCAAGCCGGGACCGGGCTTGAGCTCCTTGCCTCTTGTGGTGCGCAACACCAGGGCCGTGCCCGCCTGTTCCGCTAGGATCTTTCGTCCCGCTGAGCGGTCCGCGGAGCGGGACTGCTTCGTCGCTGAGGCGTGCGCTGGTCGCAGTAAGAGCCGACCACCCCGACTCATCTCAGCCCAGGCATCTTCTGCCCCGCCGAGCGCAATATCGGCGCTCATTATTGTTCCCGGCTTAGTCACAGCACCCGACCGAAGCCATCACGGAGTGTATTGCACAGCTCTGGGGCTCCCGCGGAGTCTGCAGCGCCCCTCGCGTCACGTTATAATCAGAAGTTTCAGCAGCCGGTTTTGACGCCGTCTGTGGAGACGGACCCGTATTCCGCCCGCCTGCTGGATCCTGGGGCTCATGTCCAACGACAGCATCACGGTGCAGGGCGCACGCGTCCACAATCTCAAGAACATCGACCTGGAAATCCCGCACAACGCCCTCACGGTGGTGACCGGAGTTTCCGGGTCCGGCAAGTCCTCGCTGGCCTTCGACACCATTTACGCCGAGGGCCAGCGCCGCTATGTGGAATCGCTGTCGGCCTACGCGCGGCAGTTTCTGGAACGCATCGAGAAGCCTGACGCCGACGTAATCGATGGCATCGCTCCGGCGGTGGCGATCCGCCAGAAGAACACCACCCGCAACCCGCGCTCAACGGTCGCCACGGCTACGGAGATTTACGACTATTTGCGCCTGCTCTATGCCCGCATAGGACGTACTTATTGCGCTGTGTGTGGCCAGAAAGTCCGCAAAGACACGGTCGACGAAGTCGCCGATCGTATGCTGGCGCTTCCGGAGGGTACACGGTTGCAGGTCTTTTTTCCGTTGCAGCCGCCACCGGTGCCTTCACAGCCGGAAAAAACCAAAGGGCGGCGGACGACCAAGAAGAAGGCTGCCAAAGCGAGCGACGATTCTTTGCTCAAGGAGCGTCTGTTCGAGTTGCGCAAGCGCGGATTTCTGCGGCTGTCTCAGAACGGCCGCATCATCGACTTCTCCACGCCTGAATCGCTGCTGGATGTGGATTTCGCCGAGCTCGTGTACGTCGTCATCGACCGAATTGTGATCGCCGCTGATGTGCGGGCACGGTTGGTGGATGCCATCGAGCAAGGCTATCGTGAGGCGGGAGAGGTGGTCTTTGAGACGGCACCGCGCGAAGGAGAGCCCGTTGAACGCTTTCGCTTCTCACAGCGCTTCGAATGCAAGAACGACGGCACGCGCTACGAGGAGCCCGAGCCGCGGCTGTTCTCGTTCAACAACCCCTACGGTGCGTGTCCCAAATGCCAGGGCTTCGGTAACACTATCGACTTCGACCTCAACCTGGTGATTCCCGACAAATCGCTTTCGCTGGCGGAGGGTGCGATTGAGCCCTGGACGAAGCCGAAATACAAGCCGCTGGGCACGGAAATGAAGCGCCACGCGCGGGCCGCCGGAATCCCGCTGGACGTGCCGTGGCAGGACCTGACTAAGGAGCAGCAGAATTTCGTGCTGAAGGGCAACGAGAAATGGCCGGGCGTCCGCGGCTTTTTCGATTACCTGGAGCGCAAGAAGTACAAGCTGCACGTGCGCGTGTTCCTCAGCCGCTACCGCGGTTACTCGGTGTGCTCGGATTGTGGAGGACTGCGTCTGCGGCGCGAGGCCCGTCAGGTGAAAGTGGACGGTAAGGACATCTGCCAAGTGTCGTCGATGACGGTGGAGGAGGCGACGCGTTTCTTCAGTGAGTTGCAACTCTCGCGAGAAGAAACAGACATCGCCGAGCGATTGCTGATCGAGATTCGCGACCGGCTTCGCTTTCTGAACGACG
>Ga0209656_10000397_pt1 | contig 28640 bp, 34 predicted proteins | sample BogFormECP12_OM2_FD_188239 | JGI IMG/M metagenome (GOLD analysis project Ga0209656, IMG submission 188239) | Bog forest soil microbial communities from Calvert Island, British Columbia, Canada - ECP12_OM2 (SPAdes) (version 2) | ecosystem: Environmental > Aquatic > Freshwater > Wetlands > Bog ...
CCATGCAAGACTCGCTTCCGGCTGGCGGGCTGCGCCTCTACCGGGAGGGGGTCGAACCCTCTGGATCGCTTCGAAAGGTTTCAGGTTACGTTTCCATTCTCCTTTCCAGGACTTCTCCTGTCGCAAGGGTCATCTTAGCAAACGCGCCGCTACGCCGGGACGATCACCAGTCGGGCCATGCATCCTCGCTCTCCGCCGCGCGCGCGAGCCACGCGCGCACGCCGGACGGGTCGCCGAACGTGTCGGGCACGAACAATCCGGCGCCGCCCATCTCGCGCGCCGTCGCGATGCCGTCCTGATCGGTCACGTCGTCGCCGATGAAGATCGGTTTGCGTCCCGCGAACGGCGGACGGTCCATCAGCACGCGCACCGCCACGCCCTTGTCGGCCGCGGCCGGCTTGACCTCCCACGCCATGCGCGCGGGCATCACCACGAAATCCGGATGCGCGCCGACGATCGCCAGCGCCGCCTCGCGCAACGCCCCCTCGGCGTCCGGCATGGCGCGGTAGTGCAGCACGAAGCCGTGCGTCTTGCGCTCGACGAACGCGCCGGGATGCGCGGCCACCGCCGCCTCGCCGAGCCTGACCCATTCGTCGGGAGCATGCGGCAGGTCCGGGCGGTACAGCTCGGCGCCCGGCGCGAAGCGGTAGGCGCCGCCGTGCTCGCCGGCGGCGGCGTAGGCAATGCCCGGCAGCAGCGCGTCGATCTGCGCCACCGGCCGGCCGCTGATCACCGCCAGCGCGTCGTCCAGCCGACGGCGGACCGCCAGCAAGGAGGCCGGAAGGTCATCCGGCACCGTCACGAGTTCCGGGCGCGGCGCGATGTCGATCAGCGTGCCGTCGAGGTCGAGCAGCAGGGCCGCGCGCGATGGCGCCGGCAGGCGTGGGTGCTGGCTCACGGTCATGTCTCCGGCTTAAAGCTCGCGCAGGGTCGGCGGTTGCGCCGACAGCCGAGCTTATCGGCAGCCGAGCACGCGCACGTCGTAGATCGGATGCTCCAGCATCGAGACCTCGGGCGCCGAGGCGAACATCCAGCCGCTGAAGCCGGGGGCGCCGGGGTGCGGATCCTGGATGACCAGGAAGGCGGCCGAGTCGGCCGGCTGGTTGGGCGGGCGCACGAGGCAGGCCCGCACCGCGATCGACAGCGCCCCATACGAGGCGGTGCCGCCGACGGGGATGGTGAGCGTCTGGTGCGTGGCATCGACCTTGTCGAGCGCCTCGAGCGTCGCGGTGCTCCGCGGCAGCCAGTCGGCCGGCGGCGCCGGCGCGGGGGCCGGTTGCGCGCCCGGCGTAGGGGCGGCCTGGGCTGTCGACAGGAACAGGGCGAACAGTGCGGCGAGCAGCGTCCGCCTCACCGCCGCTTCGGGCTGCGCAGGCCGCGCACCATGTCGGCCAGGATGGCGCGCATCGCGTCCTCGTCGACACCCATCAGCACGGCGTCCTCGAACGCGTCCTGCATCACCTGCGAAAGCTCGGCGTGGTTCTCGGCTAGCATCTTCAGCTTCTCGCGGCACGAAACCGGCGCGCCGTCGGCACCCGGCCAGATCGCAGGCGCACCGATGTCTTCGGCGGCGGTCAATGCGGCGCTCCGCCGCCAGAACCCGTCCCGCCGGTGCCGGTTCCGCCACTCGTGCTTCCACCGCCCATGGTTCCGCTACCCGCGGTTCCGCCACCGGTGATCGTTCCACTGCCTGGGCCGCTCGCCGGCGCCTCATGCTTGCGCTGGTTGTCGGCGAGGTTCGACGCGCTGAAGATGAACTTGCCCAGCAGCTCCTCGATGCTGATCGAGCCCTGGGTGATGGTCAGCGTGTCGCCGGGCTTGAGGTCGGCGGTGTCGCCGCCGGGCCCCAGCGAGAGGTATTTGCTGCCCAGCAATCCGTCGCTGGTGATCATGCCGCTGGTGTCCTTCGGCAGCTTGATCGCGTTGTCGACGCTGAAGCCGACGACCGCCTGATACGTCTGCGGATCGATCCGCGCGCTGGTGATGGTGCCGATCTTCACGCCGGCCAGCCGCACTTCGGAGCCGACGCCGAGGCCGTCGATGTGCTCGAAATCGGCATACAGCGTGTAGCCGCCCACGGTGGTGCGGCCGGAGCTGGAGACGGCGAAGCCGAGGAAACCGCCGGCAACCGCGATCACGACCGCGCCGACGGCCACCTCAGCCCAGTTGCGGCGGGCCATTTACGATTCCGGTGTCCAGGCTTCGTAGTCCCCGGTCGCCGCCGCGCGATGGCCGCCGCGATAGTCGTGGCCGGGCGGGCGGTAGCTCTCGGGCGTGCCGGTCAGGTTCATCTCGTGCGGCGTCTGCCACTTCTGCCGCGCGCTCGCGGGTAGCGGCGTCGCGGTCGTGTAGTGCAGCCAGGCGTGCCATTCGGGCGGGACGCGAGAGGCCTCGGGCGTCGCCTTGTAGAGGACCCAGCGGCGGCGGCGGTAGTTCGGGCCGGGATCGCGCTTCTGCTCGTAGTATTTGTTGCCGTCCACGTCCTCGCCGACGAAGCGGCCATTGAAGTACGTGTTCACGAGCGTGCCGAAGGTGGTCATGGTCCGCATATAGCGGTTCCGGCCCTGTTGGGTCCAGCGACGCGCCGCCAGGAGATATCCACAACATTTTGTGGCCAGCAGCCAGATCATCACACAATCTGGCTTGCCTGCCCACCATGGCCGCCTACGATCCGCCGCATGCGGAACAACAGGCTGCCCGACAACAAGCTCTGGCACGGCGTGCGGCTCCGGCGGATCGCGGCGGGGCTGGATCCCGATGCGCCGCCCCGGGTCGTGACCATCCCTGCCGCCTGGGACGACGACGCGGCTGGCGCCTTCGCGGCTCTCGCGCCCGGCAGCGCGGCGGCCAGTCTGCCCGTCGCGGCCGAGGCTTGGATCGGCCGGGTCGTCGCCCGCGCCGCCGACGCCGGCTTGCCCGAGAGCTGGGCGCCCGGCGGCCTCGCCGACCGACTGCATGCGCTGCTGATCGCCCGGCGCGGCGCGCCCGACGCGCCGATCTGGCAGGGCGAGGCCGATCCGGCGCCGATTTTCGTTTTGCACCTGCCGGCCTTCCTCGCCGCGCACGGGTTCGACGTGGCGGGATTCACCGAGGCCGCCGACTTGGCGACGCTCGCCGCCGCGCTCGCCTGCCCCGGCGCATCGCGGCTGCGCGTCGGTTTTTGCGATCTGGCGGGGCTGCTGGCGGGGCTCGGAATTCGTTACGATAGCGAGGCGGCTCGGGACGTCGCCCGCTGCCTCGCGGCCCTGCTGCGGGCACGTGCGGAGACCGTCTCCGCGGCGCTGGCGGCCACGCTCGGGCCGGTCGCCACGGTCGCCGACTGGGCGGCCGCCCCCGTCGCCTGTGCCGTCGCAGGCCTCGCCGAGGCCGCCGCCGTGCGCCCTGCTGCCGGGACGGGATTGCGACACCTCGGGACCGTCGCGCTCACAAGGCCCGGCCCAGCCGAGGCGCTGCTCGGGGCCGAGACCGGCGGGTATGCGCCCGCCTTCTCGCCGCTCGCCGCCGACGGCCGGCTCACCTACACCGCACGGCGGGCACTGGCGGCGCAGGGGCTGTCGCCCGAGGCCGCCTTGGCCGCGCTGTATGCCGGGCGCGATCCGCTGCCCGTGCCCTCGGCCGAGGCGCAGGCCGAGATGCACGCCGCCCTCGTCCCGATCTTCGACGCGCTGCCCGCGCCGGCCTCCCGCCCCGGTCTCGCTGCCGCCCGCGCCGACATGCCAGCGCGCCATACCGGCTACACGCAGCGCGCCGTGGTCGGCGGGCACCGGCTGTATCTACGCACCGGCGAGTATGGCGACGGGCGGCTCGGCGAGGTCGCGATCACGCTGCCGCGCGACGGGGCGGCGTTCCGCGGGCTGATGGATGCGTTCTGCAGCGCCGTCAGCATCGGCCTGCAGCACGGCGTGACGCTGGACGCGTTCGTCGATGCGTTCGCGCTGACCCGGTTCGGGCCGAGCGGCGCGGTCGAGGGCGATCCGGCGGTGCCCTACGCCACGTCGCTGCTGGACTACGCGTTCCGGCACCTCGCCGCGCACTACCTCGCGCGCCACGACCTGCCGCCCGCCGAGCCGGTCGAGCCGGAGCCGCAGCCGGCCGAGTTGCCGCTGCTGGCCCCCGCCGGGCGGAACGGGCTGCGGCTGGTGTCGGACCGCGGGCGGGGGTGAGGGTAGTGGCCGGCGGCGTGGTGGTACGCGCAGGACAGGTGTTGCCCTCCGCCTGACGCGGCTCTAGCAGCCTCGGATGCTCGACAAGAACTTCGATCCGACCGAGGCGGAGCCTCGGCTGTACGACGGGTGGGAGCGTCGCGGTGCCTTCGCGGCGGACGTGAACTCCGCCGCCACGCCGTACACGATCATGATCCCGCCGCCGAACGTCACCGGCAGCCTGCACATGGGGCACGCGCTGACGTTCACGATCCAGGATGCGCTCATCCGCTTCCGGCGGATGCAGGGACGCGACGCGCTCTGGCAGCCCGGCACCGATCACGCCGGCATCGCCACGCAGCTCGTCGTCGAGCGGCTTCTGGCACAGTCGGGCTCCAACGTCAGCCGGCAGCAGATGGGGCGCGAGGCGTTCGTCGAGCGCGTCTGGCAGTGGAAGGCCGAGAGCGGCGGGACGATCACGCGCCAGCTCCGCCGGCTCGGCGCCTCGCTCGACTGGCCGCGCGAGCGGTTCACGCTGGACCCCGCCCTATCGCACGCGGTGCGCACCGCGTTCGTCACGCTGTGCGACCAGGGCCTGATCTACCGCGACCGGCGGCTGGTGAACTGGGACCCGCAGTTCCAGTCCGCGATCTCGGACCTGGAGGTCGAATCCCGCGAGGTGCGCGGCAACCTCTGGCACATCCGCTATCCGATCGAAGGCCATCCGGATCGCTTCATCACGGTGGCCACCACGCGGCCGGAGACGATGCTGGGCGACGTCGCGGTCGCGGTGCATCCCGAGGACCCTCGCTACGCCGACCTGATCGGGCAGACCGCGTTCCTGCCGCTGGTCGGACGGCGCATCCCGATCATCGCCGATGCGTATTCCGATCCCGAAAAGGGAACCGGGGCGGTGAAGATCACGCCGGCGCACGACTTCAACGACTTCGCGGTCGGCCAGCGCCACGACCTGCCGATGCCCTCCGTGCTCGACCGCACGGCGCACGTCACGCTGGCCGAGATCGACGACGAGCTCGCGTCGATCACCGGCGTGGCCGATCCGCACTTCGTCCGCTCGCTGGACGGCCGCGACCGGCTGGCCGCGCGCGCGGCGATCGTGGCGAAGCTGGAGGAGCTCGGCCTGCTCGACCGCGTCGAGCCGCACGTCCATCAGGTCCCGCACGGCGACCGTTCGGGCGTCGCGATCGAGCCGCTGCTGACGACGCAATGGTTCTGCCGCGCCGACGTGCTCGCCGGGCCGGCGATCGAGGCGGTCGAGAGCGGGCGCACCCTGTTCGTGCCCAGGCAGTGGGAGAACACGTTCTTCGCCTGGCTCCGCGACATCCAGCCCTGGTGCATCAGCCGCCAGCTCTGGTGGGGGCATCGCATCCCGGCCTGGTACGGGCCGGACGGCGAGGTGTTCGTCGCCCACGACGAGGCCGCCGCCGCGGAGCGCGCCCGCGCCCATTACGGGCACGAGGTCGCCCTGGTGCAGGACGAGGACGTGCTCGACACCTGGTTCAGCTCGGGGCTGTGGCCGTTCTCCACGCTCGGCTGGCCGGAGAGCACGCCGGAACTGCGGCGATATTATCCCTCCGACGTTCTGGTCACCGGCTTCGACATCATCTTCTTCTGGGTCGCCCGCATGATGATGCTGGGCATCCATCTGATGGACGACGTGCCGTTCCGCACCGTCTGCATCCACGGCCTCGTGCGGGACGAGCGCGGGCAGAAGATGTCGAAGACCAAGGGCAACGTGCTCGATCCCCTGGAGCTGATCGACCGCTTCGGCGCCGACGCGCTGCGCTTCGCCATCTGCCGGCTGACGGGCCCGGGCCGCGACATCAAGCTCGGGCCGCAGATCGTCGAAAGTTTCCGCGGGTTCGTCACCAAGATCTGGAACGCCGGGCGGTTCCTGGAAATGAACGGCGTCGCGCCCGTGGCGGGGTTCGACACCGCTCGTGTGCGTACGCCGCTCTGCCGCTGGCTGCTCGACGCCGCCAACGCGGCGGTCGCCGAGGCGACGGCGGCGCTCGAGGAGTTTCGCTTCGACGAGTACGCCGAGGCCGCCTACCGGTTCACCTGGAACACGTTCTGCGACTGGTTCCTGGAACTCGCCAAGCCCGCGCTCGCCGACGAGGCGCTGGCGCCCGAGGTCCGCGCCACCGCCGCGCACGTGTTCGGCACCATCCTGCCGGTGCTGCACCCGTCGATGCCGTTCGTCACCGAGGAACTGTGGGACCGTTTCGGCTACGGCGCGCCCTGCTCGCTGATCCGCGCCGAGTGGCCGGGCGCGGTCACGGTCAGCGACGCCGCCGAGGCTGTCGCGGAAATCGACTGGCTGGTGCGCTTCATCGGCGGCATCCGCACCGTGCGGTCGGAGATGAACGTCCCCCCGAGCCAGCTCTCGCCGGTGCTGCTGCGCGACGCCTCGCCCGAGACGCTCGCGCGGGCCGGGCGGTGGATGGAGGCGATCCGGCGGCTGGCGCGGGCCGAGAGCGTGGGGCCGCTCGACGGCCCGTTGCCGCGCGGATCGGCGCAGCTGGTCGTGGACGAGGCCACCGTGATCCTGCCGCTCGCCGGGGTGATCGACCTGGAGGCCGAGCGCCTGCGCCTTGCGCGCGAGCGCGACAAGTCGTTGGCCGAGGCGTCGAAGGTCGCGCGCAAGCTCGACAACCCCGACTTCGTCGCCCGCGCGCCCGAGGAGGTCGTCAACGACAACCGCGAACGGCTCGCCGCCCTGCGCGACGAGGCCGGCCGGCTGGAGCAGGCGCTCGCGCGGCTGAGCTGAGCATCGGCCGGATTGGCGGGACGAACGCCGTCCGCTTGCGACCTCAGTGCCCGGGCGGCGTTGGTGTCGTGCACCCTGCCGAGGCCGTCAGCAGCAAGCCGGCCGTCGTCATCAGGTCGCGACTGGGGGCCGTCGGCGGGACGTGCTGCAGCCCCTCGTCGAGCACCCGGCAGGCTTCGGCGAGCAGGGGCGTGCGGGATGCGTCGGAGTCGGCTGCCTCCGCCTCACGCCTCAACGCGTTGATGAGGCCAGCATAGGCAAGCGGCTGCTCGGACGCGAGCGCGACGGCGACGCGGTACGCATCGGCGGTGCCGGTATATTGAGTCTCAATGAGCAGCATGTTGCCGAGCTGCACGCGATAGGATGGCATCTCGGGGGCCAGGCGGATCGCTTCGTCGGCCGATCGCCGGGCCCGCTCGCGATCCTTCTGCTGCAGATCGTTGCGCAGCCACAAGGCCTCCGCGAGCGCGATCTGATTGGCCGCTGTCTCAGGCGCCTTCGCGGCCGCGACCGCGCATTTGTCGGCGGCTTCGTCGTACCGATGCACCGCGATAAGCCCGTAGCACCAGGCCCGTTGGGGGTAATCGCCGTCGGGATCGAGTTCCGCCGCCCACCTGAACTGCGCCAGGGCGGTGTCGAGACGAGACTGCAGTTCCAACATGATGCCGTAGAAGACGTGCAGGCGGGCGCTGCCCGGGCCGTGCGCCGTCTCGTCCGCGAGCCCGGCGAATTTCCGATCGAATATCGCCCGCGCCTGACTCATCTGGCGTTCGGCTTCGGCATGCATGCTCAGCTGCCGCATCGCCAGACCCAGAACGTTATGGGCGAACGACTCATCCGGCTTGAGGCGAAGTGCTTCGCGCAGCTCCTCCATCGCGGCGGAGGTCTGGCCCTGGTACAGCAGCGTCAGTCCGAGATCGTGATGCGCGACCCAGGCGTAAGGCGGCGGAGCGGCGAACCACGAGAGCGGCGGAGGCAGGCTCGCGCGGTCGGCCATCCTGGCAACCGAAGTGAATTCCCGCGCGGCCGCGCTGTACTGCCAGAGGTCGACTTCGCGCAGGCCGATCAGTAGGCGCGCCCAGGCGCCGTTCTCGTCGTCCTTGCGGTAGCGCTGAACGATGTCGTTCGCGAGGTCCGTCGCGGCTTTCGGATCTCTGGCGTACAATGCCATCGCCGCCTGATATGGACGGACTTCGCGCATCACGGCGTCCGCTCCGTCGGCCCAAAGCTGGGCGAGCTTATCCGCGGCCTGCGGCTTGGACCGGAAGATCAACTGCCCATTCAGGCGCAGCACCAGGACGAGGCTTTGATCGGTGCCGACGAGTTCGCCGTCGATCGTGTTGCGCAACCGGACGCCGAGGAAATGCTGCACGAAGCTGACGAGGCTGGCGACCGAAACGCCCACCGTCGGCACGACGACGTCGGGCGCATCGCCGTGCATCGCGATGGCAGGCGCCTCGGCGCCCCCGCTGGCCGCAGTCTCCGTCAGGACCGCGATCTCGTCGCGCAGGCGCCGCGCCGCGACTTCGGACGTAAGGCCCGATTCGTCGAGGGATTTCGGCACGGCGATGGGTTGGATCTCGGTCTGGTTCGCGGTGACCTCGAGGACCAGCAGGACGAGCAGGATGGTCGCCGTGACGGCGCCGCCGAGGCGTAGTCCGAAGCCCCACATGCCCGCCAGGATCAGGGCCGCCTGCCGCACGCGGCGCTTGATGCGCAGGTAGCGCGAGGGGCGGCGCGCGGCCGCGCGGGGCTGGCTGTCCGCCTGGCCGGACGAAGAATCGTCGCCGCTCTCGACCGCTTGGCGATCCATCCCCCGGGCCCTCCCGCATCCACCGTGCCATGCGATCCGCGTCGAAGGCGAGCGGCGCGGCGTGCAGCCGGCGACCCGGTTCGTCTCGCCGGGCATCTGGGGCTATACTGCCCGCCAACGCCACCCACGCCGCGACCGTAGAACGGCCGGGCAAACAGCGGGCGGCCAAGGAGGGCAACGATGGACCGGAAGGAACGGCACCAGCACCAGAGCGATGCTGGCCACGACAGCGCCGCGACCCAGGACGAGGCCGCGTTGCGGCGGGCCATGCACAAGGTCGCCTGGACCCGCATGTACGGCAGGAACGATGCGGTGAACCCGTTCGTGGACCCCGACCCCGAGTCGACGCACTCCGCGACCAAGCCCGCGGGCGGCCGCAAGCACTCGCGCGGCTGAGCCGGGCAGCGGCGCGCGCGCGTGATCGTTTCGCATGCGCGTCGCTTCATTTTTTTCCACAACCCGAAATGCGCCGGCACGAGCTTCCGCGACGCGCTCGGGCCGTATCACGACGATCCGTTCACGTTCTGGGGCATCTTCGCCGCGCCGTATTTCCGCAACGCGCTGGACCATACGCACATCCGGCTGTGGGAGCTGCAGCAGCTGTTCCCGCGCATCTTCGCCTGCACCGAGACCTACGCGTCGGCGATCTTCGTGCGCAACCCGTGGGAGCGGTTCCTGTCCGCCGTGGACGAGCACTTCAAGAAGTTCCAGCCACAGGTCCCGCTGCGCGACCTGACGCCGGCCGACCAGGTTCGCGTCGTCGAGCAGTTCGTCGAACAGCTGCTGAACGTCGGCAACATCACCACGCGCTGGCAGCTGGTGCATTTCTCGCCGCAGCTGTGGCAGATCCTGATCGGCGAGCGGATCGTGCCCCGCGCGATCATCCCGATGATCGAGGGCGACGACTATTTCGGCCGCGCGTTCGCGGCGTTGGGCGTGCCGGACGTGCCGGTGCCGTGGCACAACCGCTCGCCGGGGCGGCTGCTGCACCTGCTCGAGTCGCCGAAGGTCGACGGCTTCGTGCGCGAGTTCTATGCGCTCGACCTGGCGTTTTTCGAGGGACGCGCCGATCTGGCGGCGCTGGCGCGCAAGCTTGCCTGACCGTGACTTGCCAACCGCTACGCGCTCGGTCAGCAGGGTGCTGCGTCACGAAAAGGATTCGCGCATGACCGCCGTGCAGGCCGTGCTGATCGCCATCCTGCAAGGGGCGACGGAGCTGTTTCCGGTCAGCTCGCTCGGCCACGCCGTGGTGCTGCCGGCGGTGTTCGGCGCGGGGGTGGATCAGCGGGCGCCGTCGTTCCTGCCGTTCCTGGTCATGCTGCACCTGGGCACCGCGGCGGCGCTGCTGATCTTCTTCGGCCGCGACTGGTGGCTGATCGCGACCGGCCTGCTGGGCATCGGCACCGCGCACCAGGTGAGCGAAAGCCGGCGCGTGTTCGTGCGCATCGTGGTGGCGACCATCCCGGCGGTGATCATGGGTTTCGTCTTCGAGAAGTTCCTACGCGGGCTGTTCGCCTCGCCGGTGGTGGCGGCGGCGTTCCTGATCGTCAACGGCGCGATCCTGTTCGGTGCGGAGCGGCTGCGCGGGCGCGCCTCGGCCGAAGAGCACCGCAAGCTGGCGAGCCTAAGCAACGCCGACGCGCTGATGGTCGGCTGCTGGCAATGCCTGGCGCTGATCCCGGGGATTTCGCGGTCGGGCGCGACGATCGTCGGGGGCTTGCTGCGCGGGTTCGACCACGCGGGGGCGGCGCATTTCTCGTTCATGATCGCCACGCCTGTCATCCTCGGTGCGACCGTGCTGGAAGTGCCGAAGCTGCTGCATGAGACGGTGCCGGCGGGCACGTTCGAGCTCGCCGCGCTGGCCGCAGTGGTGGCCGGGGTGACGGCCTTCCTCAGCACTTGGGCGCTGATGCGCTGGTTCCGCAACCACGACCAATGGGCGCTGGACCCGTTCGCGTGGTACTGTGCCGCATTGGGCGCGGTGTGTCTGGGCGTGTTGCTGATCGGGTGATGACTGGGTTGTTTGTGACTCGTCATTGCGAGCGGAGCGAAGCAACCCAGGGCCGCGTGACGAAGCGTCTGTCACGCGGCCCTGGGTTGCTTCGTCGCGTCGCTCCTCGCAATGACGGATAAATTGTCGGAGACGTTGATGCGATTGCGAAATCTGCTGCCGGCCCTCGCGCTTCTGCTGTGTGCCGCCTCGCCGGGCAATCTGGCGTCGGTGCCGCTTTCGCGCGACATCCCGGGCTGGATGCCGCGGCACGAGGCGAAGGTGGCGGAAAGCAAGTCACAGCATCCGACGCTCGTCTGGCTCGGCGACAGCATCACGCAGAACTTCGAAAAGCCGGACTGGGCGCCGGTCTGGACGCGGTTCTACAGCGACCGCAACGCGATCAACCTCGGCTTTTCCGGCGACACGACGGCGCATGTGCTGTGGCGGGTGGAGAACGGCGAGCTGGACGGGGCGGACGCCAAGGCGATCGTGGTGCTGGTGGGGGCGAACAACCTCGGGCTGGTGCACTGGAACGCGGCCGAGACGGTGCGCGGGATCGACGCCATCATCGCAGCCCTGCGCCAGCGTGCCCCGCACGCCGCGATCCTGCTGATCGGCACGCTGCCGCGCGAGGGCGACGCGTGGGTCGAGGACAACCAGCGCGAGATCGTCGCCGAGTTGGCGAAGAAATATGCCGGCCAGCCGGGGATCTTCTTCTTCGACCCCGACCCGATCTTCGCGCCCGGAGGACGGATCGACGAGCACCTGTACGCCGACCCGGCCGGGCACGCGCTGCATCCGAACCCCGAGGGCATGACGCACATCGCCGAGATGATCGAGCCCACGCTCGCCAAGGTGCTGGGCGACAAGGTGCACCACGCCGAGTAGCGCCTTGCCGCCGCGCGTCCGCGTGCGAGGATGCGGCGGTTCAGGGGAGGACGCAGCAATGGCCAAAGTAGCGGTGGTGACGGGGGCAGGCAGCGGCGTGGGGCGCGCGGCGGCGCTGGCATTGCTCGGCGCGGGCTGGACGGTGGCGCTGGCCGGGCGCCGCGCCGACGCGCTGGAGGAAACGGCCGGGATGGCCACCGGCGGCAAGCCGATCGCCGTGCGGGCCGATGTGAGCGACCCGGACTCCGTCGCCAGCCTGTTCGCACGCGTGCACGCGGAGGCCGGGCGGCTGGACGCGCTCTTCAACAACGCCGGCGGCAACGTGCCGAGCACCAATTTCGGCGACCTGACGTTCGAGCAGTGGCGCCGGGTGGCCGCCGTCAACCTCGACGGCATGTTCCTGTGCGCCAACGCCGCGTTCCGCGCGATGCGCGACCAGTCGCCGCAAGGCGGACGGATCATCAACAACGGCTCGATCTCGGCGCACGCGCCGCGGCCGGGGAGTGCGGCCTACACCGCGACCAAGCACGCGGTGACCGGGCTGACCAAGTCGATCGCGCTGGACGGGCGGCCGTACGACATCGCCTGCGGGCAGATCGACATCGGCAACGCCGCCACACCGATGACCGCGCGCATGGCGGGCGGCGTGCCGCAGGCGAACGGGACGATGATGCCGGAGCCGACGATGGACGTGGCGCATGTCGGGCGCGCGATCCTGTTCATGGCGGACATGCCCGCGGACGCCAACGCGCTGTTCCTGACGCTGATGGCGACGAAGATGCCGTTCGTCGGGCGGGGGTGAGGCCGCGCGAGTCCGGGCCGCGCTGGTGCTGACGGCAGCGGCCGTCAGGCCGGCGCGCTGACCGCGCTCGCTGCCGGCGCCGCCGCATCCGGCGCGGCGCTGTGCAGCTGGCGCCACAGGACCTTTGCCGCACTATACGTACGCTCGCCAATGACGACGTCGAGCAACTCGTTCATGCGGATGCCCTGGTTCGGGACCGTGTCCGCCAGCCACTTCTCGCCCAGCCCCCTGATCGCGAGGATGTCGCTGCGTGCGACGGCGTCCATCCCGAGATGGGAGAGCTGGCGGAACTCCGCATCGGTGAGGCCCGCGAGCCGCCACCCGCCATCGACGAGCTGCGCCTGCACGACCGGGTTGAGCCGCACCACACGGTGCGACGGCGAGCCCGGCTTGCACTTGCCGCCGAGCGCGACGTGCGCGTCGTACGAGGCCGCGTCGGGCGGGTCGTCCATGATGGCGGCCGCGAGCTTCTTGGTGTCGTTGGCGAAACCCGGCTCGGTCTCGACGACGGCGAGCGAGGCGGGCGGCTTCGGGTCGGCCCAGAGCGGCGCGCGCCGCACCGTGCCGGTGCCGATCGACAGTGCGATGATGGTGCGTGCGCCGAGCACCTTCGCCTCGATCACGCCGAGCAGCACCGGGTTGTTGTAGCCGCCGATCGCGCCATCCCAGTAGCGCCGGCGCGGCGTGCCGAACACCGCCGGGCGGTCGAAGTAGAGCACCGGCGCGGTGCTGGACGCGTGCACCGCCTCGGCAAGCTGGCAGACCGAGGCAGTCTCGCCCGTCGGGCTGTCATAGCTGTGAAACCGCACCGCCCGCGTGGTGTCGTAGTCGAAGCCGGGGATGACGATGCGGCAGGGCGGCGCGAGGTCGCGCAACGGCGTCCTCCCGCGCGACGGGAGCAGGCGGTGCAACTCGACCAGCTTGGCGGCGGTGCGGTAGCGCGCCTGCAGGCCGAAGCCGGCCAGAAGCTCGTCGATCCAGGGCCGCGGCGTGAACATCGCGCGGCGCATGGCATCGTCGAGGAACTGATCGACGATCTGGCCGGGCGATTTGCCCTCGATCAGTCCGGCGAGAACGATGCTGCCCGCCGAATTGCCCAGCGCCAGATCGAACTGCGCCAGGATCTGCGGCCCGGGGATGTCGCCGAACAGGTCGCGCAGCGCCATCGCCTGCAGCAGCGCCCAGGAGCCGCCGCCGTCGAGCGAGAGGATCGAGAACGGCTTGGGCATGCATCACCGTAACAAATGGGGGATTTGTTACGATAGCTGAAGCGACCCGCCGCGCAACCGTCCTCTCGCCCGCGCCGCAACCCGGGGCCGCGTCAGCCGCGCCAGAACGGCTTGTTCGCCTCCACCTCGGCGTCCGCGTAGGTCAGGCCGATGTCGCGCAACCCGGCGGCGTCCATCCGGGCAAGCATTTGCCGGCTGCGATGGCGGCGCCACGCGGCGATCAGCCAGAGGCGCAGCGCGCCGTGCTGCGGACGCTGCGGGCGGCGGCGGTGCGGATGGCGCGGCTCGATGTCCCACGGCGCGCGGCGCAGCTCCCGCCTCGCGTCGGCCTCCGACAATCCGACGTCGCGCAGCATGCGCGGCGACGCGTCCGCGAGGTCGGCTCGCGTCCCGATCACGCGCCATGCCCGCGCGATGTCGAACGACGCTGGGCGGCGAGCGGTGCGGAACTCGAAAGCAGTGGCAAGCGTACGCGCGGTCATCGCGTCCTCCCTCAACAGCAAGCGTCTGCGTATCGACGACTGCCGACACATGGCCGCTGTCGCGCGGCGGTGCGCTCCGCCGCTTGCGCGCCAATCACGCTTGCAAACCACAGATAAGTGACGGCGGGGCATCAGGGAAACGAATTGATATGATCGTGGCGATCACTTACGTTGATGACGTTCAAGAGGCCCACGATGTCGCTGCCCACGCTCGATCCCGATCTGCTGCGCGCGTTCGTGCTGATCGCCGAAGGTGCCAGCTTCACACGCGCGGCCGAACTGGTGGGACGCACGCAGTCGGCGGTGTCGATGCAGGTGAAACGGCTGGAGGAGACGCTCGGCCAGCCGGTGCTGACGCGCAGCAAAGGCGGGGCCACGCAGCTGACGGCGCACGGGCATTTCCTGCTGTCGCGCGCCCGTCAGGTGCTGGCGCTGAACGACGAGATCGTCGCGGCCTTCCGCGAGCCCGGGATGGCGGGCGTGGTGCGCCTCGGCACGCCCGACGACTACGCGCTGAGCTTCCTGCCGCCGGTGCTCAAGCGCTTCGCCGAGACGCATCCGGCGGTCGAGGTCGAGGTGATGTGCGCGCCGTCGAGCGAGCTGGTGCCCCGGATGCGGGCGGGCGAGCTCGACCTGTCGCTCATCAGCGACGGGCACGAACCGCGCGGCTGGGAGACGGTGCCGCTGTGGCGCGGGCCGCTGCAGTGGATCACCTCGACACGGCACGCGCCGCACCGCCGCTCGCCGCTGCCCCTGGCGCTGGCGCGCGACAACTGCGTCTGGCGCGCGGCGGCGCTGGCCGCCCTGGAGCGCGCCGGCAGGCCCTACCGGATCGCCTACACCTCGGCCACGCAGGTCGGCACGCACGCGCCGGTGCTGGCGGGTCTCGCGGTGACGGTGTCGGCCTTGTCGTGGCTGCCCGACACCCTGCGGCCGCTGCGGCCGGAGGAGGCACCCTGCAAGTTGCCCGATTTCGGCATCCGCCTGCTGCGCGGGCGGCATCGCGACGAGCCGGTGGCGGACGCCCTGGCAGCGCACATCGTCTCGTGTTTCGAGACGGACCGGGGGCAGACGGGGAGCGATAAGGCCGGAGCGGTCGCAGCGTGAACCGGGCGCGACTCACCCAGAAGTTTCACCCAACGAAATCCTGGGCCTGTGCACAACCTGTGGACAAAACTATCCACAGGCTGTTGAAGGCCGCCCGCAATGAATCCTCGTAACGGATTCGAAAGACTCGATTCTTCGGCGCGAGTCCTCGCCGGGACGCAACGAGCTTGGCTGTAGTCGCGACGTTCGCCGGGCCCTGAACAAAGGCGGAATCCGTCCGCCTTCCGCATGAATCGACTGGTAAATCGGCGTGACGCCGCACCGTGAAACACTCCGCCGCTTCCGTTCGTGGTCGAGAGTCTTGCTGAATACTCGCGCTCTGGTTGCATTGCGCTTCCAGGCAAGAACGGAGATCCCGTTGCACGAACCACTCGAAGCACCTTGATGCGCTTGTGAAAAAGCGCCTTCGGGATTGGCCCCAGCAGCCGCCCGGCATGGCGCCCCGCCCGGGAGGGATGGACGCCTGGTTGCGAGGGCGACCGGCGAACGACTCGGTCGCCATCCCGCACCCGTTCTTGAAGTATCCGGGCAGCGACACCATGCGCACGCTGCCGGACGGATTGTGGCTCAATTTCGGGGGCACCCCTGTGGAGCCTTTCGTGGATATCTTCGCCGTCGAGGCGTGCGCCACGCTGCCGAACCTGCTCGACAAGCGGTCGCGGTTCGCCCCCAGCACCGGGTCCCTGCTGGCGTGCTGCCCGGTGCCGTGGCTGCTGGCGCCTGCAACCCAGGGTGATCCCACCCCGCGGTGGAAGATGACCCAGGTGATCGTGCGCGAACCCGTGGATCCGTTCGTCGTGCCGGTGCGCGACATCCGCGTGCTGTTCGGGCTGAAGTCCTCGCACTACGCGGGGTTCGCGCGCGCGCAGATCCCGCAGGCGCACGAGTATTTCGCGCCGCTCGATGCGTTGTGCGACGCCGACAGCGCAGACAACCCGGCGCTGAAGGCGCTGATGGCGCGCGCGAGCGCGGCCGCGAACTTCATGTGACCGCAACCGGCATTGGCAAAGGGAGTCCCATTTGAGCCAGCAATTCGCGCGTGCGATCGGGATAGTCCGTGATCAGCCCGTCCGCGCCCCAGTCCAGCAGGCGGCGCATCGCCGACGGCGCATTGACCGTCCAGGGCACGACGCGCAGGCCCGCCGCCTTTGCCCGGCGCATCAGCGCGCGGGTCAGCGTGGCGATCGACGGGCACCACACCTGGCCGCCGTGCGCCGCCACCCGCTCGGGCGCGTCGGCGGCGTCCGCCGCCTCGGTGAGCCAGGCGAGGGGCAAATCAGGCGCGGCGCGCTGCAGGTGGCGCAACGCCCGCCAATCGAAGCTTTCGAGCACCGCGTCCGCCGCCGCCGCGCGCACCGCCGCGGCGACGGCATCGGCCAGTGCCGCGGGATCGGCTGCCGGCTTGAGCTCGACGAGAAGGCGAGGCCGTGGCCGTAGCGCGAGCACGTCGTCCAGGCGCGGGATGCGCGCGCCGTCGATCGGCGTCTGGTGCGGGAAACGCCTTGCGGTGCGGCTGCCCGGCGCGGCACGACCGACGTCGTACGCCGCGAGCGCCGCCGATTGCGTCTCGGCGATCGACGGCCCCGGCTTGGCCAGCCACGTGCCGCCTCGTGCTCGGGTCGTTTCGGGATTGAGGAGCGAGTCGTGATGGACGACCACGACGCTGTCGGCGGTCAGCCGCACGTCGAACTCGATCGCGTCCACGCCGATCGCGCAGGCGCCGGCGACGCCGGCCAGGGTGTTTTCCGGGAACAGGCCGCGGGCGCCGCGATGGCCGATGATCTGCACGCAACCTCCGCCGTGAAACAGGGGCCGGACATCGGGCCGAGTATCCGGACGCCGCTCGGCATGTTAAATGCATTCACATGCGGTTCGGCGACAAGCCCGAGAAGGACCAGGAGCGCGGCTACCACCATGGCAACCTGCGCGAGGCGCTGGTCCAGGCGGCGCTGCGCCTGATCGCCGAGCGCGGGCCGGACGGCTTCAGCTTCGCCGAGGCGGCGCGGGCGGCGGGCGTCTCCCCGGCCGCGCCGTACCGGCATTTCCGCGACCAGGGGGCACTGCTGGCCGAGGTGGCGCGGCGCGGCTTCGAGCAGTTCACCACCCAGCTCGAACGCGCCTGGGCCGACGGGCGGCCCGATCCGTTCAACGCGTTCCAGCGCTGCGGCGAAGCATATCTGGCGTTCGCCCGCGCGAATCCCGCCGCCTACGCGACGATGTTCGGCCCGGCGGCCGCGCGGGCGGACGATGCAGGGCTGCGCGCCGCGTCGGACCGCGCCTTCGCCGTGCTGCGCACCGCCGCCGAGGCCGTGTGCGCCGCGCTCCCGCCAGGCAGCAAGGCGCCCCCGCTGATGGTGGCGCTGCATACCTGGGCGATCTCGCACGGCATCGCCGCGCTGTTCATCGGCACGCCCGACACCGCCCGCCGCCCGCTGCCGATGCCACCCGAGCAGCTGCTGGAGGCGGCGATGCTGGTGTACCTGCAGGGGCTCGGGCGGCCGGCATGAGAGGTTTTGGTCGGGCCTGCACGCGGCTAGGATGACCGACTTGCAGTGCATGCCGAGCCTCACCCGCATGATCCGGATCGTTACTGCTGTCCTCTGCGTGACGCTCGCCGTGTCCGCTTATGCCGAAGAGCCGCAGCCGCCGACTTGGCTGACGACCACGACAGGCTGTCGTCTTGCTGTCGCGCACATGATTGCCCCTGGACCAATCACGTGGTCTGGCGACTGCGTCGACGGACTTGGTTCCGGCGAAGGTTGGATCGACGAGCCCGCAAAGGGCAATCGCATGCACGTCACGCTGAAACAGGGATTGGCTGATGGACGTGTCGTTATGATGCGGCACGACGGAGTGATCTTCGTCTTCAACATCTACACCAACCGAGTGGTCAATCACATCATCATCGTCCGGCCCGACGGGTACCATTACGATGGCCAGTTCGACGCCGACGGGAAGGCAGGCGGCCACGGCATCGCCGACTTTCCCGGCGGGTTCCGCTACGTCGGCGAGTGGCTTCACGACCTGCCGAATGGGCAGGGCGCCTTGGTCACCGCCGACGGACAACGGCTTTCCGGCGTTTGGGTCAATGGGTGTTTGCAGGATGCGACCCACACCGCGGTTGGAGTGCCTGCGTCGAGTTGCAGGTGGCAATAGACGGAAGTTCAGCACGAGGCCGTGTGGTAGCGTCGCGAAAGAAATCGTGGATGGCAAAGACAAGCTTGGCAATAGGTGCCGAGAGGCCGAACCGGCCGGGCAGACCCGACGGATGATCGGGGCGGCGATCACGTCTCCGATAACCTCTTGCGGCCCCGTATCGTCGATGCCAGTATGTGAATGTGATTAACATTCACGGGAGGGCGTCGCGATGATCGCGGCGAAACTCGACGAATACGGCAAGATGGCCTGGATCGCGGTGATGGTGCTGGGCTTCATCGCCTGGTGGCCGATCGGGCTTGCGGTCCTGTTTTACCTCATAGGGAGTGGACGGATGCGCGACTGGCGGGGCGGCTCTCGGGGCCGCTGGTACAACGCGGACAACCAGGGCGTCGGCTGGAGCGGTGGCGGCGGCTGCGGCTGGGGCCGGCGCGCCCGGTCCGCCTACGGCGCCAGCGGCAATGCCGCCTTCGACGAATACCGGCGCGAGACGCTGCGCCGGCTCGAGGAGGAGCAGCGCGAGTTCTTCGAATACCTCGAGCGCCTGCGCCAGGCGCGCGACAAGGCGGAGTTCGACCAGTTCATGAACGAGCGCCGCAACCGCGGCGGCATGGGCAGCACCCCCGCCCCTGCCGAGCAGGTCTGACGAGCACGTCACGTCTGGGGGGCCGGGCGCAGCGCCCGGCCCCCTTTTCGCGTCGCTTGCGTCTTCCGCCCGCGGGCGTAACTTGTTCGCGATGCGAAGGATCCCTCCCCCGCCCCGGCGTGCCCTTGCGCTGGAGCCGCTGCGCGCCGCATCGCTCGATTTTTCGTTTTTCGCCGGCGCCTGGATGGGGCTCGCGCTCGCCCCGCTCATGTTCGGCGCGATCGTGCTCGGCACCGCCGTCGCGGTGGCGGACACGCTGTCTCGTGCCGTCACCGAGTAAGGCCCGCAGCGGGCGCGCCGCCGCAGAACCGTGATCCAGACCCAACCGCCTCCCGCCGTCGACGCCATCGTCGCGGCGTCGCGGGGTATCGACCGGGTCTTCGCCGATACCCCGCTGATCGAGCAGGCCAGCGCCAACGCCGCGCTGGGCTGCCGGCTTCTCGCCAAGGTGGAGACGCTCAATCCGATCCGCTCCTTCAAGGGCCGCGGGGCGGACTGGCTGATGGCGAACCTGCACGGCGACGCTCCCGTGGTGTGTGCGTCGGCGGGCAATTTCGGTCAGGGACTCGCCTACGCCGCCCGCACGCGAGGGCGCACGGCGATCGTGTTCGCGGCCACCACGGCCAATCCGCTGAAGATCGATGCGATGCGGCGTTTGGGCGCCGACGTCAGGCTTGCAGGCGACGATTTCGATGCGGCGAAGGCGGCCGCGCGATCTTTTGCCGAGGCCTCCGGGCTCGAATACGTCGAGGACGGGGCGCGCACCGCCATCGCCGAAGGCGCCGGCACGATCGCGCTGGAGATGACGCGGACGCTTGAGGCCCGCGGGATCGGGCTGGACGCGGTGGTCGTCCCGCTCGGTAACGGCGCGCTGCTGACCGGCGTCGGCACATGGATCAAGGCCCGCGCCCCGTCCTGCCGCGTGATCGGCGTCGTCGCTGCGGCGGCGCCGTCGATGCGAATGTCCTGGCAAGCGGGTCGCATGCTGCCGACCTCCAGCGCGGCGACGATCGCCGACGGCATCGCCGTGCGCGAACCCGTCGCCTATGCGCTGGAGTGCATGAAGACGACGGTGGACGACGTCTGGGCGGTCGAGGAGACGTCGCTCGTCTCGGCGATCAGGTTCTGCCATCGCCACTACGGGCTTGTCGTCGAGCCGGCCGGCGCCGCCGGGGTGGCCGCGCTTCTGGAGCATTCCGAGACGCTCGCGGGCCGCACCGTCGGAACCATTCTGTGCGGCGGCAATCTCGCGCCCGGTGTGATCTCGTTCGACGCGTGACACGTAGCGCGGACCCGCCCGCTCTAAGGTCCGACCAGTTGCACGCGCCATGGCGGGCGTCCGCCGTACATGGCGGCGCCGACCATGGCGGCGTGCTCGATCAGCTCGATCGAGGCGGGCGGCTCGCCGCACGAGCTGCACCGGAGCCGCACGACCACGTCGGCCAGCGTGCGGTGCGCGTGGCCCTGGCGCGCGATCACCTGCAGCGGCAGCGACACGCTGCGGCAGCACCGCGTCTCCAGCCAGTGCGCGCGCAACGTGCCGACCGTCGCTGCACGGGCGAGCGTGCGATCGGGCGGGGCGGACAACGGCATGCAGGCAGGCTTAACCGAGCCGGCATGTTCTGCAAATGTTCTCTCACGACAGAAGGGCCGCGCTGTGCTCGTCAGGCGCGCTGGTAGCGTTTCACCTTGATCTCGCCGGCACGCCGGCGCATCGCCGTGGCATCGTGCCATGCCTGCATGCGCAGCAGCATGTCCATGTTGACGTCGAACGCCTTTTCGATGCGCAGCGCCATTTCGGGCGAGAGAGCCGCGTTACCGTTCATAAGGTCGGAGAGGGTCGCACGGCGTACGCCCAACACGTCGGCCGCTTCGCTGATGCTCAAGCCCAATTCGCCGAGGATTTCATCGCGGATGAACTCCCCCGGATGGGGCGGCGCCATGCCGATCTTGCTCGGTGTCTTGCCCATCAGTGGTAGTCCTCCAGGTCGAGGTTGCAGATTTCTCCCTGCTTCAGATCAAGGTCAGCCGCCAGTTTCCGCTGACGGAGATACTCCACGTGCCTGCCCGCTCCCCTTTGAGCTGATGGATACGCCAGCCAGGCGGACCGGCAACGTCGGCCATCTCGTCGGCTGTAACCAGGACGGCGAGGATGTTGCGCAGCCGTGTCACGAGATCAGGGCGAAGCTCCCGGCTGTCGTCATCCTCAATGAAACGCAGAAGGCCTCGGTGCCGGATGTTCCGGATAATCACGTTATGACGCGTACGGCAAGACCGTACAGCAGTCAACGACTGCCCCGTTGCAGCGTCACGGTGCAGCGTACCGCGCGAGGAACGCGGCGGTGGCGTCGCGGGCGGCCGGCAGGTTCATCAGCGTGTGCGGCGCGCCGGGGATCAGCACGATCACCGCGCGCTTGTCGTCCTTCAGTGCCTGGGCGCAGTTGCCCGTCGCGTTCGGATTGCCCAGGAAGGGAACGGACGGCGAGAAGTACGGGTCGCTCACGCTCATGACGTTCAGCACCGGCTCGTCGGGCCGGAACGCGTTCTGCGGATCGGCGACGAAATAGTTCGGCTCGCAGCTCCACGAATAGATGATCCGGGCGGCGAATTCGTCGCCCGTATAGCGCGCGACCGCGACGGACCCTTCGCTCGCGCCGGCCAGGATCAGCCGATGCGGATCCGCCCACGGAGCCTTCAGCAGCGCCGCCAGCCCGGCGCGGATTTCCGATGCCCGCAGCGCGTGGATGTGCTCGTAGACGTCCTTGCCGACCGGCGAGGTGTAGGTGATGCGGTCGGGCAGCGCGAAGGAATCGGGCGCCATGCTGGCCACGCCGAGCGAGGCGAGCCAGAGCTGCCACTCGCCGATCGCCTTCAGCGCGAGGCCGGACGAGCCGTGCAGGAACAGCACCGTCGGCGCCCTGCCGTGCGTCGCCGGCGCGTCCGCGAACTTCCCGACGAACACGTCGCCGCCGGTGACGGACCGCGGCAGCACGACCGCCGCCTGCATGATCGCGGCGGTCAGCGATTGTTCGGTGTGCTGCCACGCGTGGCCCTTGACCTCGCCGGGGGGCGTCTGAGCGGACACAGCGTGGCTGAGCAGGACGCAGGCGAGTGCGACGCACGCCGCGAGGCGCGTCACCGCTTGTTCCGCGTCAGCCACGTCTTTGCATAGACGTCGTCGAGCCGGCAATCGAGGCCGACGCTCGCGAGCCGCAAGCGGTCGCCGGAACCGACCAGCTCGGGATCGGCTAGCCACACGCCGGATGCATCCCGCCGGTGGACTTCCGCCAGCAGGCGCGCGGAATGGACGACGACGATTTCGCGTACGCTCGGCAGCGTGGCGTAGGCGCGGACGTTGTCGCGCGTGTCGTCCATATTACCGGGAGACAGAACCTCGACCATCAGCACCGGGTCGGTCACGACCTGGTCGCCACCCATGTCGTCGTCAGGTGCGACCACGATGTCAGGCACCCTGACGTTATCGCTCGCACTCATCCCCGGGATGATCGCGCCCTCGGTCACGACCTGCAGGGGTAATTCCGCCGCGTCGATCGCATTGCCGATCAGGCGAGCAAGCGTTGCCTGGATTACGCCATGCGTCCGGCTCGCCGGCGACATCGCTCGGACCTCCCCGTCGACAAGCTGAAAGCGCCGGCCCGTGCCATCGCCCGGCCAGGCCAGGAATTCCTCGGCACTCATATGCGGCAGGGGTCGCCGGGCGAGCTGGTTCATGTGGCGAAGTATAGGGCTTCGACGCCGCCCATACCAATCGCGACGATGTGCCTCACGCCGTGTTCCGCAGCCCCTCGGCCCAGACCCGGCGATACTGGCCGACGATCTCCGCCGCGCTCGGCACGCGGGGGTTGTTGCCGGGGCTGCCAGACGCCAGCGCCTGCTCGGCCATCAGCTCCAGCTTCGCCTCATACACGCGCTCGTCGATCCCGTACGCGCGCGGCGACGGCACGGCGAGGTCGCGGTTGAGCGCACGCAGCCCCTCGATCAGCTTCGCACACGCCGCCCCGTCGTCGTCGCCGTCGGCCGCGAAACCGATCGTCCGGGCGGCGGTGGCGTAGCGGGCGGCGGCGGCCTCGACGCCGAACTCGGTCAGCACCGGCAGCAGCATCGCGTTCGACAATCCGTGCGGCACGTGGAAATGCGCGCCGATCGGCCGCGACATCCCATGCACCAGCGCCACCGACGCATTGCTGAACGCTAGCAGCCTGTCGGAGTTAAGCACAAACCACGAACAAATCGGACATTTCTTTCGATACTTCGCGGTTCTGCACAACAAGAGAATCCGCCGGTGGCCGTTGGCGACATATTCATCCGCAAAACTGCTAACTCCGACAGGCTGCTAGCCCCGCCTGCGTCGCGCCCAGCATCATGCCCTCGCGGGCCGACGCGTTGCGCGGCTCGGCGTAGGCGGTGCGCAGATGCGCGCCGATCAGCCGCATCGCGGAGACCGCCAGCGCGTCGCTGTACGGGTTGGCGCGGCGGGAGACGTACGCCTCCAGCGCATGCGTCAGGCTGTCGATGCCGGTATCCGCCGTCGTGCGCGCGGGCAGGCCGAAGGTCAGCTCGTAGTCGACGATCGAGGCAAGCGGCAGCGCGCCGAGCCCGGCGATCAGCATCTTCTCGTCGCTCGCCGTGTCGGTCACCACGGTGAAGCGCGTGCACTCGCTGCCGGTGCCCGCCGTGGTCGGCACCGCGATGACCGGCAGCTTCGCCCGATCCGCCTGCGCCGGCACCTTGTAATCTCGCGCAGCGCCGCCGCCGGCGGCCAGGATCGTCATCGCCTTCGCGGTGTCGATCGGCGAGCGGCCGCCGAAGCCGATCAGGCAGTCGTAGTCGCCGCGCCCCATCGCCGCCGCGCCGGCCGCGACGACGGTGTCGGTCGGATCGGGCACCGTGTCGCTGAACACCTCCGCCGCGATTCCCGCCGCCGCCAGCGGGTCGAGGCAGGCCCGCACCAGCCCGGACGAGACCATGAACGGATCCGTCACCACCAGCGGACGGCGCAGCCCGAACTTGCCGAGCACCTCGGCGATCCTCGCCACGCTGCCGCCGCCGATCAGCAGCAGCCGTGGGGCGACGATCGCCAGCGGCGCTGTCACGAGCGGTAGTCCGGCGTGTCCCTCTCGATCAGGCGCAGGCAGGTCTCCCACATCATCGCGTAGTGCGCCTCGCGCCCGGCCGCGTCGCGGTCGTGGTACTGGCGCGCGGTGTGCTCGCACACCTCCAGCGACGGCAGCGACAGCTCCGCACCGCCCGACAGCGCCGCCACCTGTGCCTGGCACGCACGCTCGAGGTAATAGACGTTCAGGAACGCCTCCTGGATCGAGCGGCCGCAGACGAGCAGCCCGTGATTGCGCAGCACCATCGCGGAGTTCGGTCCGAGATCGGCGACCAGGCGCTCGCGCTCGCTCAGGTCCAGCGCGATCCCCTCGTAGTCGTGGTACGAGAGCCGGTCGTAGAACCGCAGCGCCTGCTGACTGAGCGGCAGCAGGCCGTGCTTCTGCGCCGAGACCGCGATCCCCGCCGCGGTGTGCGTGTGGATCACGCAGGTCAGGTCCTCGCGCGCCATGTGGATCGCCGGGTGGATGCAGAATCCGGCCGAGTTGACCACCTTGCCGGACGCGCGGTCCTCGACGATGCGGCCGTCCATGTCGATCTTCACCAGGTCCGACGCGCGCATCTCGTGGAACATCCGGCGGTAGTCGTTGATCAGGAAATGGTGCTCCGGACCGGGCAGCCGCGCGCTGATATGGGTGTAGATCAGGTCGGTCATCCGGTGGTGGGCGACCAGCCGATACAGCGCGGCGAGGTCGCAGCGGATGCGCCACTCCTCCTCGCTGATGCCCGATGAGGAAGATGGGGCAAGCGAGGCGGGGCTGGCGACGACGTTCATGGCGTTCTCCCTGGCGTTCGGCCGCTTTTGTCGCGCCGCCGCGGTCGGGCGGTCAACGGCGGCGCCGTCAACGGCGGGGAGCGGCCAGGCGGTCCGGCTCGGCCGCGCGATGATCCAGGTCAAGGATCGCGCAATAACCGGCGCGCAGACTTGTGGATTATGAGCATCCCCCTGCAGATCACCTTCAAGGGCATGGACGCCTCCGAGGCGTTGGAAGCCCGCATCCGCGACAAGGCGGCCCGGCTCGACCGGTTCGAGGCCGACATCCTGCGCTGCCACGTCACCGTCGAGGCGCCGCACCACCGCACGCACAAGGGACGCGTCTACGCCGTGCAGATCGAGATCGCCGTGCCGCGCGGCACGATCATGGTCTCGCGCGACCACGGCCAGGACCACGCGCACGAGGACGTGTATGTGGCGCTGCGCGACGCCTTCAACGCGGCCGCACGGCGGCTCGAGGACAAGGCGCGCAAGATCGACCACCGGGTGAAGCACCACGAGCCGCCGCTGATGTCGGGCCGGATCGCCCGCTTCGTCGCCGACCAGGACTACGGGTTCATCGAGACCGCACAGGGCGAGGTCTACTTCCACCGCAACAGCGTCGCCGAGGGCGGCTTCAACCGGCTGCGCGTCGGCGACGAGGTGCGCTTCGCCGCGGCCGATGGCGAGAAGGGCCTGCAGGCGACCACGGTGCACGTCGTGGGCAAGCACCACGCGGTGCCGGGCGCATGAGCGCGCCAGTGCCAGGTGCCAGCGCGGCGGAGATCGTCGCGATCCTGGGGCCGGTCGATCAGGTCGTGCTCGCCGACATCACGCGCACGGGGGCGACCGCCGCCGAGGTGCTGGAGGCGTTCACGCGCCTGGTAGGCGACGACGCCGTCGGCCCCGTGGCGCAGCGTTCGGCAAGCGCGCTTGTGGTCGAGGTGATGGGCATCCTGCAGGCCGCCGAGATCGGGCCGGAGCGCGAGTAGCCGGCCGCCCGGGCCTCCTGCGCCTCCCCGGGCCTGCCCCCGTCAGCAGCAGCCGCGGAAGCGTCCCTTGCTGACGGCGTAGCGGGCGGCCTGGCGTTCGCGGAAGAACTCCTCGTAGGTCATGACGACCTTGTCCGGGTGGTTGACGCGCCGGTGCTCGACATAGGCGTCGTAGTCCGGCACGCCCACCATCAGGCGTGCGGTCTTGGTGACCATCGTGCAGGCGAACCGGACGCGCGTCACCACTGTCTCAGTCATCGCCGCTTGCCAGCATCGCGCCGCCTCCCACCTCGACCGCCGTGTTCTTCGGATCCCCGAGCGCCCTGCGCGTGTCGATGAAGCCATACACGACCGTCACCAGAAGGACGAGCACGAACAACGCGCCGAGTGTCGCATCCACGTAGTCGTTGAAGATGATCTGGCTCATCACGCCCGGCGAGGTCGCCGGCGCCAGCACCTGCCCCGCCGCGAGCGCGTCGGAGAACTTCGCGGCGTGGCTGAGGAAGCCCACCGCGACGTTGCCGCTGAACACCTTCTCCAGCCCCGCGGTCATCGTGGTGCACACCAGCCACACCGTCGGCACCACCGTCACCCACGCGTAGCGCTGCCGCTTCATCTTGCACAGCACCACGGTGCAGAAGGTCAGCGCGATCGCCGCCAGCATCTGGTTGCTGGTGCCGAACAGCGGCCACAGCGTCCAGATGCCGCCATACGGGTCGATGACGCCCTGGTACAGGATGTAGCCCCACAGCACGCAGGCCAGCGCCGAGCCGACGATGTTGTTGGCCCAGGACTCCGTGTTGCGGAACGCCGGCACCGCGTGGCCGACGAGGTCCTGGATCATGAACCGCAAGACTCGCGTCCCGGCATCCACCGTCGTCAGGATGAACAGCGCCTCGAACATGATGATGAAGTGGTACCAGATGCCCATCATCACGGTGCCGCCGAGGAAGCTCGACAGGATCGTCGCCATGCCGACCGCCAATGTCGGCGCGCCGCCGGTGCGCGACAGGATCGTCGTCTCGCCCACGTCACGCGCGATCTGCGTCAGCATGTCCGGCGTGACGGCGAAGCCCCACGAGCTGATCACCTGTGCCGCGTGCGCGGCGTCGGGGCCGATCAGGCCGGCCGAGCTGTTCATCGCGAAATAGACGCCGGGATGGAGCACGGTCGCGCCGATCATCGCCATGATCGCCACCAGGCTTTCCATCAGCATGCCGCCGTAGCCGATGAAGGCGATCTGGCTCTCGTTCTCGATCATCTTCGGCGTGGTGCCCGAGGCGATCAGCGAGTGCCAGCCGGACACCGAGCCGCAGGCGATGGTGATGAACAGGAACGGGAACAGGCTGCCGGCCCAGACCGGCCCGGTGCCGTCGATGAACTTGGTCAGCGCCGGCATCTGCAGGTCGGGGCGCACGATGATGATGCCGACCGCGAGCAGCAGGATGGTGCCGACCTTGAGGAAGGTGGACAGATAGTCGCGCGGCGCCAGCAGCAGCCAGACCGGCAGCACGGAGGCGACGAACCCGTAGCCGATGATCATCAGCGCGAGCGTCGTGCCGGGATAGGTGAACATCGGCGCCAGCGTCGCGGACTCCGATACCGTGCGCCCGAAGATCAGCGCGAGCAGCAGCAGCACCGCGCCGATGGCGGACATCTCGCCGATCTTTCCGGGCCGGATGAAGCGGCTGTAGACGCCCATGATCAGCGCGATCGGGATCGTGCAGAAGACGGTGAACGAGCCCCACGGGCTGCCCTTCAGCGCGTTGACCACCACCAGCGCCAGGACCGCGAGGATGATGACGCAGATCAGCAGCACGCCGATGCCGGCGACTGTGCCGGCGAGCGGGCCCATCTCGGAGCGGATCATGTCGCCGAGCGACTTGCCGTCCCGCCGTGTCGACAGGAACAGCACCGTCATGTCCTGCACCGCACCCGCGAACACCACGCCCGCCAGGATCCACAGCGTGCCGGGCAGGTAGCCCATCTGGGCGGCGAGCACCGGGCCCACCAGCGGCCCGGCGCCGGCGATGGCGGCGAAGTGGTGGCCGAACAGCACGTATTTGTTGGTCGGCACGTAATCGAGGCCGTCGTTGTGCCGGTAGGCGGGCGTGGCCCGCTTGGGATCGACGCCGAACACCGTCCCGGCGATCCACAGCCCGTAGAAGCGGTAGGCGATGAAATAGATGCAGATGGCCGCGATCACCAGCCACGCGGCGTTGACCGTCTCCCCGTGGAACAGCGCAAACATGGCAAAGGCGACTGCGCCGAGGATGGACACCGCGGCCCAGACCAGTTTCGCCTGCAAGGTCATCGAACCCTCCCGCGCCGCGTTGCCGTCTCCGGGTCTCGCCGCCCGGTGAACACCTTCTAGCGCAGTTCCCCGGAAAGGTTGAGTCAGCCGCATTGATCTGGATCAATCCGCCGGACCGTCCGCCGCGGTCCGGCCGACCGGGACTGTTGCACGAGAGCAACGGCCGGCCGCTCCGGACGATTGCGGACCTCGGCTTTGTTGCAACCACGGCCCCAGGCTGGTTCAGTGCGACTCTGAATCCAAGCGCGGGCGTCCGCATGCCGAACAAAATCGCCTCCGCGCTGTCTGGCATGGGTTGAAACGAGCGCCCCTTGTCTGGCGAGCCAGTGGCGCCCACTTGGCTGCGTTTCTTGGTTCGGCTGACACGGGTCGTTTCTTCGTCCCGGCCTGACGACCCC
>Ga0209656_10000398_pt1 | contig 28612 bp, 23 predicted proteins | sample BogFormECP12_OM2_FD_188239 | JGI IMG/M metagenome (GOLD analysis project Ga0209656, IMG submission 188239) | Bog forest soil microbial communities from Calvert Island, British Columbia, Canada - ECP12_OM2 (SPAdes) (version 2) | ecosystem: Environmental > Aquatic > Freshwater > Wetlands > Bog ...
GCGCTCGACCCCGGTGAGCCAGTCGTGGCCGAAAGCCAGACCGGGCAGGTTCAGTCCCGCTTCGGGCGTGTAGACCACGCCGGGCAAGCCGGCAAAGGCAAGGTCGCCGCGCAGGACGCGATGCGGTCCAGGTCGGGTGAGGGCGCGGAGAAGCTTGCGGGTGCTGGCCACCCGTTGACGTTAGCGCACCGCGGCCGCCGTAAAACAGCCAACGCCAAGCTGATTCATAGAAAAGACGACACGCGGGCAACGGGTTTAGTCGGCGGGCTCTGCGTGGTACCACAGCGGGGTGAAAAACATGATCCGAGTCGCCGCTGCGACAATCATCACCGCCTCAGGGTTAGGGCTTGCCGGTTTGACTACTGCCGGCGTCGCCCAGGCAGTTCCCGCGCCGTTGCCCAACTACCATTGGTGTCCCGGTCAGTTCTGGGACCCGCACTGGGGCCCCAACTGGGGGGCAGACCGCTGCCACGACGATTTCTACTTCGACGGCGAGCCGCACGACGGGGGCCACTGGCACGGGCCCGGCCCGTGGCACCCGTGAGTTAAATCACTTCCCAAGTCCGCCGAGTGCAGCCGTCCCAGCCGGGGCGGCTGCACTGCTTTGCTGGGGTTATAGCGCGTAGAGCTCCGGCAGGTTGACGACGATCGCTTCCTGCGTGCTACGCGCGATCACGACGGTGGCCGGCTCGTCCGGGCTCGGATTCTCTTCCCGATGCGGCAAATACGGCGGTATGAAGGCGTAGTCGCCTGGATTGGTGGCGATGCGCACCTCATGTTCGCCATCAAAAAACACGAAGTCAGGGTGGCCGCTCACGACGAATATCGCCGTTTCGGATTCGCCGTGGTGATGGTTGGACGACACCGTCTGCGGGTGGACGTGCGTCTCGCCCATCCAGAGTTTTTCCGAGCCGACCGTGCGTCCGCTGATCGCTGCGAAGCGCTGCATGCCCTCGCTTTGCGCGGTGTCGGCGTCGATCTCAGACGACCTGACATGGTGCACTCGGTTGCGAGCCACTCGTTCGCTTTGCTGCAAGTCGGGATGAAACCCGTCATCGGCCACTGGTGTCTCCTTGGTGCTGTCGACGGTGCCACCTCGTCATGTTTGGCACAGGTTCAGTGCCAGGCAGACGGATCGTGACTTCCTACGGTAATACGCTGGTCGGGCGTTTACGTGGGCGTCAAGATCCTCGATATCGAATACTGAAACACAGCCAGTACCAAGCTAATTCATAGAAATTCATAAGAAAAACGCCGAGGGAGATGTTTAGCCGCCTCTGTTTGCGTGGTACTAAGCCAATGTGAAAACTATTAAGAAGATCGCAGCCGCGACTGCCCTCACCACAGGTCTGGGACTTGCTGGTCTGGGCGCGGCGAGCGTTGCTGACGCCTATCCAGGCCCGATGCCCGCCTATCACTGGTGCCCCGGCCAATGGTGGGACCCGGGCTGGGGTAACAACTTCGATTGGGGTCGCTGCCACGACGATTTCTACTTCGACGGCGAGCCACATGACAGGGACCACTGGCACGGCTACGGTGACTGGCACCCGGACGGCCCGGGTGGCCCGGGCTGGGACCATGACCACCCAGGTGGTTGGGGTCCGGGTGGCCCGGGCGGCCCGGGCTGGGGTCGGTAAACCGGCCCTGATCCCTGAAGGGAATCGAACGCTGAGATAGCGGCGGCTTGCGAGTCACCAAACCAAGATCGAACAATCCTGCGTGACCGGCCTCGAGCCGCTAGCGCAGGTCAGACGAGTGCAGCCGTCCCATCCGGGGCGGCTGCACTACCCTGATGGGCTATGTGCGGAATCGTCGGCTATGTCGGGCATCAGTCTGCCCGTGACGTCGTCGTCGACGCGCTGCGCCGGATGGAATACCGCGGCTACGATTCGGCGGGCATTGCGCTGGTCGACGGCGTCGGCAGGCTGACGGTACGACGGCGGGCCGGACGGCTGGCCAACCTGGAGAGCGCGCTGGCCGACACCGAGCCGACGGCACTGGCCGGTACCACGGGCCTCGGTCACACCCGCTGGGCCACTCACGGACGTCCCACCGACCGCAACGCGCACCCGCACCGCGACGCGGCGGGCAAGATCGCCGTCGTCCACAACGGCATCATCGAGAACTTCGCGAGCCTGCGCCGCGAGCTGGAGGCGGCCGGCGTCGAGTTCGCCAGCGACACCGACACCGAGGTCGCCGTCCACCTGGTGGCCAAGGCGTATCACCACGGGGACACCGCGGGCGACTTTGCCGGTTCCGCGCTGGCCGTGTTGCGCCGCCTCGAAGGCCACTTCACCCTGGTGTTCGCCAATGCCGACGAGCCGGGCACCATTGTCGCCGCGCGCCGCTCCACCCCGTTGGTCGTCGGCATCGGCGACGGCGAGATGTTCGTCGGCTCCGACGTGGCCGCGTTCATCGAACACACCCGCGATGCGGTCGAGCTCGGCCAGGACCAGGCCGTGGTGATCACCGCCGACGGTTATCGGATCACCGACTTCTACGGCAACGACGATGCCGGAAATGCTCGAATTTTTCATATCGACTGGGATCTGGCCGCCGCCGAAAAGGGCGGCTACCAGTACTTCATGCTCAAGGAGATCGCCGAGCAGCCCACCGCGGTCGCCGACACGTTGCTCGGGCATTTCGTCGACGGCCGGATCGTGCTGGACGAGCAGCGGCTGTCGGATCAGGAACTGCGCGAGATCGACAAGGTTTTCGTCGTCGCCTGCGGTACCGCGTATCACTCGGGGCTCCTGGCCAAGTATGCGATCGAGCACTGGACTCGGCTGCCCGTCGAGGTGGAGCTGGCCAGCGAGTTCCGTTACCGCGACCCGGTGCTGGACCGCAGCACGCTGGTGGTGGCGATCTCGCAGTCCGGGGAGACCGCCGACACCTTGGAGGCGGTCCGGCACGCCAAGGAGCAGAAGGCCAAGGTCCTGGCGATCTGCAACACCAACGGCTCGCAGATCCCGCGCGAATGCGACGCGGTGCTCTACACCCGCGCCGGACCGGAGATCGGGGTGGCGTCGACCAAGACGTTCTTGGCGCAGATCGCCGCGAATTACCTCGTTGGCCTGGCGCTGGCGCAGGCCCGCGGCACCAAATACCCCGACGAGGTGGAACGCGAGTACCGCGAGCTGGAGTCCATGCCGGATCTGGTCGCCCGGGTGATCGCTGAGATCAGGCCGGTGGCCGCGCTGGCCCACCGGTTCGCCAAGGCGTCGACGATCCTGTTCCTCGGTCGCCATGTCGGCTACCCGGTGGCGCTGGAAGGCGCGTTGAAACTCAAGGAACTGGCCTACATGCACGCCGAGGGCTTTGCGGCCGGCGAGCTCAAGCACGGCCCGATCGCACTGATCGAAGACGGTCTGCCGGTCATCGTCGTCATGCCCTCGCCCAAGGGGGCGGCCACGCTGCACGCCAAGCTGCTGTCCAACATCCGGGAGGTCCAGGCCCGCGGCGCGATCACCATCGTGATCGCCGAAGAGGGCGATGACACCGTGCGCCCCTATGCCGATCACCTGATCGAAATCCCTGCGGTATCAACACTTTTGCAGCCGCTGCTGTCGACCATCCCGCTGCAGGTGTTCGCCGCTTCAGTGGCGCAGGCGCGTGGGTACGACGTTGACAAGCCGCGGAACCTGGCCAAGTCGGTTACCGTCGAGTAACCGGCACGGCGATGACCTCTGTCAATGCTTAATGCGGCGGTAACTGGTGGGCCATACCGTTGGCGGATGCGACACATGTCGCCGCGAACGTTGGGTGTCGAAGAGGAGTTTCACCTTGTCGATCTCAAGACGAGGCGACTGACGGCACGCGCCCCCGAACTGCTGGCCGAGCTGTCCGACGACTACGTCGCCGAGCTGCAGCGCTGTGTCGTCGAGACGAACACCCGCGTGGTCGATTCGCTGGACGGGTTGCGCGGTGAACTTGTCGACCACCGCCGGGTATTGGTCGACACCGCCGCCGAATTGGGCATAGGCGTGGTCGCGGCGGGGGCCATGCCGCTGTCGGTGCCGGCCGAAATGCAGGTCACCAAGACCGCGCGCTACCGGCAAATGCTTGCCGACTATCAGTTGCTGGCGCGTGAGCAGCTGATCTGCGGCACTCAGGTGCATGTCGGCGTCGACAACCGCGACGCGGCCGTCGCGGTCGCGCACCGGGTGGCCGCGTATCTGCCCACCTTGCTCGCATTGTCGGCCAGCTCGCCGTTCGCGTCCGACGGCTCAGACACCGGCTATTCGAGTATGCGCACACTGGTCTGGCAGCGCTGGCCGACCACGGGCCTGGCCGCCCCGGTGCAATCGGCCGAAGAATACGACGCGCTGGTGAGGGCCCTGGTGGCCAGCGGCGTCATCACCGACGCCGGGATGGTCTACTTCGACGTCCGACCGTCAAACTCGGCTCCGACGTTGGAGCTGCGAGTGTGCGACAGCTGCCCGTCGGTCGACACCATCGTGCTGATCGCCGGGCTGTTCCGGGCGCTGGTCGAGCGCGAGGTCGACGCCGCGCGGGCGGGCACCCCTGCGACGATCCTGTCCCCGGCACTGGGCCGGGCCGCGCTGTGGCGGGCCGCCCGGTCAGGGTTGGAGGGCGACCTCGTCGACGTCAGCGGTCCGGCCAGCAGGCCGGCGTCCGAGGTGGTCACCGAGCTGATCGGATCGCTGCGCCCGCAACTGGAAGACAGCGGTGACTGGGACATCGTCAGCGAGTTGACCCGCCAGGTACTGATCGCGGGCACGTCGTCGGCCCGGCAGCGGCGAGCGCTGCGCCACCGCGGGCGTCTCACCGACGTGGTCGATCAGCTGATCGACGAGACCGCCGGCCGCTGGCCGAGCACAGCAACGGCCGTCGGCGCGGACTCGACCCTGCTATTCGGCTACAAACCCGGCAGCGACCCGGTGGTTCGGGTCGCCCGTGGCAACACCGACGTCAGCTACGACGAAGCTGTCGATGCCGACGGTCACCCGCGCCAGCGGTATCGGACGGTCCTGGACACCATTGCCCGCGTCGGTGTGGCGCAGCTGCGGTTTCGGGAAGGAGTTATAGAGCAGGAGCAGCGTGCCGACAACATCACCTTCCGCGTCGCCGGCCAGAGCCGCGCCCAGCTGTTCCCGGTCGACCTGGTGCCGCGCATGGTGGCCGCCGACGAGTGGGCGCAGCTTTCCGTGGGCCTAGGGCAGCGGGCCCGGGCGCTGGACGCGTTCCTCCGCGACATCTATTCCGAGCAGGCGATCGTCGCTGACGGCATCATCGGTGTGCAGGCCCTCGACCGGGCACCCGGCTTCCGCTCGACGGGCCGCCTCGCCGGCGATACGGTGCGCGCGCACGTCAGCGGCACCGACCTGGTGTGCGACCGCGCCGGCCATTGGATGGTGCTCGAAGACAACCTGCGGGTGCCGTCGGGCACCGGGTATGCGATCGTCAACCACCGGCTACTGACCAAGCACCTCCCCGAGCTGCAACCGCCCGCCGCGATCGAGGACGTCGACCGGGCAGCGCCGATGCTGCTTGAGACGCTGCACGCAGCGGCGCCGCCGCGCGCCCCCGACGACCCCGCGGTGGTACTGCTGTCCGGCGGCTGGGACGACTCCGCCTGGTTCGAGCACACCTTCCTGGCCGAGGAAATGGGTGTCGCGCTGGTGCAGCCGTCGGACCTATCGGTGCGCGACGGAAAGCTGTTGCGTCACATCGGTTCTGACGTCCAACGCGTCGACGTCGTCTATGCGCGGATGGACGAGGACATGCTGCTGACCTCCACCGGATACGACGGCACTCCGCTTGGACCCGGGATGCTCGGCGCGATCACCGACGGCCATCTCACCGTCGCCAACGCGCTCGCCAACGGAGTGGCCGACGACAAGGCGATCTACGCGTACGTCCCGGCCATGATCCAGTACTACCTCGGCGAAAAGCCTATGCTGGCCCAAGTGCCGACGTGGATTTGCGGCGAGCGCGCGCAGCGCGACTTCGTGCTGGCCAACTTGGGCGATTTGGTGGTGAAACCCATCGACGGGCTAGGCGGGAGCGGCGTTCTCATCGGGCCGGACGCCTCCGATGCCGCGCTGGAGGCGCGCCGGCGTGAGCTGGTCACACAACCGGAGCGGTTCGTCGCCCAGGAGTTGGTCGCCCTGTCGACCCATCCCACGTTCGACGGTGAGGGGATATACCCGCATCATGTCGACCTCCGCGCGTTCGTCCATCTTCGGGCCGGTACCGGCGGATCGGTATCGGCGCACGTCTCACCTGCGGCGTTGACGCGAGTTGCCAGCCGCGGGTCGCGGATTGTCAACTCGTCGTATGGCGGGGGCAGTAAGAACACCTGGATTCTCACCGCCGGAAGCGCCGGCGAAGGCTAACGGGGCAGACTTCACTCAACGGAAGCAGGAGACATGTGCGGTATCTGCGGTGAGATCCGCTTCGACGGGCAAGCCGCCGATGTCGGCGCCGTAGTCCGGATGACCGGTGCAATGACGTCGCGCGGACCCGACTCCGACGGCGTGGTGGCGCATGGGCCGGTGGCGTTCGGCCATCGGCGGCTGTCGATCATCGACCTGTCCGCCCACGGCGCCCAACCGATGGTCGATAGTGATCTCGGGCTGATGCTGGTGTTCAACGGCTGCATCTACAACTACAAGGAGCTGCGCAAAGAGCTTCAGGCCGAGGGCTATCGGTTCTTCTCGACGGCCGACAGCGAGGTCGTGATCAAGGCCTTCCACAAATGGGGAACGCATTGCGTCGACCGCTTCAAGGGCATGTTCGCGTTCGCCATCGCCGAGCGTGACACCGGAGTGGTGACGATGGCGCGCGACCGACTCGGCATCAAACCGCTGTACCTGGCGGCCTCGCCAGGCCGACTGCGGTTCGCGTCCACGGTGCGTGCGCTGCTCAGGTCCGGCGGCATCGACACCGAACTGGATCGCCAGGCGCTGCACCACTACATGACATTTCACTCCGTGGTGCCGGCGCCGCGAACCGTTTACCGCGGCGTGCACAAACTGCCGCCGGCAACGGTGCGGGTGATCCAGCCCGACGGTTCGCACACCGACACCGTGTACTGGAACCCCGAGTTTCGTCGCGATCCGGACAAGGCGTCCTGGTCGGCCGCTGATTGGCAGGCGGCCCTGATGGACGCATTGCGTGCCGGCGTGAAACGCCGGATGGTCGCCGACGTGCCGGTCGGCGTATTGCTCTCCGGTGGTATCGACTCCTCGGTTGTGGTGGCGCTGCTCGCCGAACAGGGCCAGCACGGGCTCGCCACGTTCAGCATCGGGTTCGACGCTGCCGAAGGCGAATCCGGCGACGAGTACTTCTATTCCGACCTGATCGCCAAGACCTTCGACACCGACCACCACAAGATCCACATCGACTCCTCGCGGCTGGTCCCTGCGGTGCCGAAAACCATTGCGGCGATGAATGAACCAATGGTCAGCCATGACTGCGTGGCTTTCTACCTGCTGTCGGAAGAAGTCAGTAAATCGGTGAAGGTGGTGCAGTCCGGGCAGGGCGCCGACGAGATTCTGGCGGGCTATTTCTGGTACCCGCCGCTGGCCAACATCGCCCGCGAACAGACCACCGAGGCCTACGCCAAGGTGTTCTTCGACCGCGACCACGACGACGTGCTGTCGATATTCAACCCCGAGTACGGGATTGACGAAGACGTGAGCCGCGAGTTCGCGACCGCCCACCAGGCGGCATCGGGCGCCGACTCCGCGGTGGACGCGGCACTGCGCCTGGACACTCAGGTCATGCTGGTCGACGACCCGGTCAAACGCGTCGACTCGATGACGATGGCGTGGGGTCTGGAGGCGCGGGTGCCGTTCCTCGACCACGACTTCGTCGAGCTGGCCGCCACCTGCCCGCCCGAGCTGAAGCTGGCCTCGAATGGCAAAGGCGTACTGAAGGATGCGTCGCGAGCGTTGCTGCCGTCCGAAATCATCGACCGGACCAAGGGCCACTTCCCGGTGCCCAGCATCCGCCATCTGCACGGCGATCTGCTGGACATGGTGCGTGACGCGGTCACCAACGATGCTGCCCGCGGCCGTGGGCTGTATCGCGCCGAGAGCGTCAAGGCCCTGCTGGCCGCGCCGAACGAGACACGGACCAGGCTGGATGCGAACACGCTCTGGCAATTGGGGGTGCTCGAGATGTGGCTGCAGAGTATGGAGGGCTGATCCGATGGGACAGCAGGTGCGTGCCCTTTACGGCGCATCATTGTCCCCGGACGCCACCGCGTTCGCCCACCTCATCGACGACGGCGGCTATCCCCGTGCGGTGCAACGATTTCTGCGCGGCTGGCGGGCCAGCTCGTCCCGTGATGTGGAGCTGCCGGTAGAGGGTCCGGTCTCTCGTGTCATCCACTCCGCCGATGGCCAGTGGCTGGCCTGCGAGGTGGCGCCGGATGGGGGTACCCGCCGGCAGATCTGGGTCGTCACAACAGATCCCGACGATCGGATGGCCCGGCGCATCGATCGCGAGGAAGCCGGGACCGCCGAGCTGATCGCGTGGGACGGCGTCCGGGTCGCGGCCATCCTGACCGGTGAGGACGGAATCGGCCGGTCCTGCCTGATCGATCCGGCCGACGGGGACTACACCGTCCTGGACTCCCGCTCCGGCGGCCGGCTCGTCGATGCGTGGGCCGGGGCATCGCTGATCCGGGTCGGACCGCGCGGCTACCACGAACTGATCATGCTGCACGGCCAAACCGAAATCGCTTTGCTGCCATCCGATCCGGGGTCGACGACCGCCGACGGGGTCATCCTCGACGATCACCATCCGCGCCGTCTCCGGTACGGGCCCGATGGCGATCAGACCAAGCTGTACCGCCCGGCCAAGACGTACCGGGCCAACCGCAGCCGCCCGGTCACGCGGGGTGACCGCTTCGGCCGCGGATACGTCCGAGCATTGATCCGCAGCGAGAATGGCTGCGAGCACGCTCGGCTGCTGGAGGTGACCGCTACCCAGGACGGCGTCAGCTACTTCGTGGTCGCCGAGCGCCCGGACTGCGACCTCGACGAGTTCGCAGTCAGCGACGACCTGTCGACGGTCGCATTGCTATGGAACGTGCAGGGCCGCAGCGAGTTACAGATCCTGCAGTACACCGACTACACACTGGACGAGCCGATCCCATTGCCGGGCATGGTCGCAAACGAGCTGTCCATCAGTGCGGGAGGCTCGATGGTAGCGTTGACCGTCGAGGGACCGTCGTTGCCGCGAACCGTCGAGCTGGTCGATCCGCGCACACGGGAATGGGAGCGAGTCGACCGCGAACCCAGCCGCGGTCCGATCGTTTCCGGCTTCTCGCCGGGCACGCGCCCGGAGACGATCACGGCGCGTGACGGGCTGAGCCTGAACGCATGGCTCTACCGCCCCACCGATACCGCCAACAAGGGAGCGGTGATCTATCTGCACGGCGGCCCCGAAGGCCAGTCCCGGCCCGGTTATGACGAGATATTTGCCCGTCTGGTCAACGACGGGATCACGGTGTTGACACCGAATGTCCGTGGCTCGGGCGGCTTTGGCAGGAGCTTCGGCCACGCCGACGACAAGGCACTCAGGTTCGCGGCCATCGATGACGTCGCGGACTGCGTGCGTTTCCTCATCGACAACGAATTGGCTGATCCGCAGCGCATTGCCTGCGCGGGCTGGTCGTATGGCGGCTATCTGACGATGGCGGCCATGACCTTTCACCCAGCGTTGTTCGCGGCGGGCATCACCATCTGTGGGATGAGTGACCTCACCACCTTCTATCGCAACACCGAGCAGTGGATTGCCGACGCGGCCTATGCCAAATACGGCCACCCGATCAGCGACCGCGAACTGCTCGAACGACTCTCCCCGCTGCGATGTGCCGACGCGATCGCCGCACCGTTGCTGGTGGTGCACGGGGCCCATGACACCAACGTCCCGGTCAGCGAATCCCAGCAGATCGTCGATGTACTGCGCGCGGCCGGTCGTGACGTGCGCTACCTACTTTTCGGCGACGACGGACACGCGATCACCAAACGCGAGAATCGGGAGAGACTGGCAATCACCATGAGCGAGTGGCTCAATAGGGCGTTTGGCGCCACCGAGCGGTTTGTCGAGGTGTCATAGTCGCCGCAGTTGTCGAAGAATTCTCGTAAAGGGAAGGGTCGCGGCAAGACCGCGGCGCAGACTCGGCTGCACCGCACTGACATTGCAGATCACCACGTAATCCATGCCGTGGTCGCGCCATTCGGCGGCCTGCTGGATCACCTCATCAGGGGTGCCGGTGAGCGCGCATTCTTTGAGGAGTGACAGCGGGACTTGTGCGGCGGCGGACACCACGGTCTGTTCGTCGAGGGTTTGCGGGATGAAGTCTTGCGCGCCGGTGAAGTTGTCACCGAGCGGATGGCTCGCCCCGTGCCGGGCCCACTCCTCGGCGGGTAGGTTGAGCGCGAACGCTCTCATGGCGGTCGACTCCAACGCTTCGTCGACCTCCGCTCTGCTGCCGCCGGTCACCACGAATAGCCAGTTGGCAGCGGTAACGGACAACGGATCTCGCCCGGCGTCGGAGGCGGCAGACCGCACCTTTTCCAGGCCGGCCGCGTAGTCCTTCGGCCGGATCGTCCCCGCGGGAAACCACGCGTCCGCGTAGCGGCCGGTGGCCCGCAGCATGCGCGGCCCGTGCGCGGCGATCCAGATTTCCGGCCATTTGCCGCGGTAGGGCGGCAGGGCGAACATCGCGTTGTGTAGCGGGAAGAACCGTGAATCGCGGGTGACGAGTTCACCGCCGGAGTTCCACAGCGTCCGGATGGTCGCCATGGCCTCTTCGAACCGTGCCACCAGCTTGGACCAGTCCACGCCGTAGGGTTCGTTGCCTTCACGCTCGCCGGTGCCGATCCCCAGAATGGCCCGGCCCCGGGTGAGCAGGTGCAGCGTCGCCGCGGCCTGTGCGGTGACGGCGGGGTTGCGACGACTCGCATCGGTGACGCCGATGCCAAGCCGCAAGCGGCCCAGACGATTTCGCGCGGCAAAATTCCCGAGCACGGTCCAAGGCTCGAGATACGCGTCGATATCGGGTGCCAGCCGTGCGGTGCCCACGTACTTCGGTGTCATGACCGCGCGGGGGAACAGCGCGTTGAGATGGTCCGGCAACCAGAATGAATCCATTCGGGTGGCCACCGCGGTGAGATAACTGGCTCGCGCCGAAGCTGTCGGCCAATGGCGGGTGTTCACCAGCTGTTCTGCCAAGCCGACCTTGAGCATGGGGCTCTCCTTTGCCCGGATGACCCCCATCGCGCCACAGTCTAGGCCGAACTGGTCACCGCCGAGTAGTTACGATGAATTGCGACCAGTCGGGTTCGCGGGTGGCTGCCCAGTATTCGTTGAGCCGCCAGGGGCTGACGGTATGAATCTCGCCGTCGGCGTTTTTGAAGTAGGAGTGTTTGACCGCCGGGTGCGACCACACCATCTGTTTGATTTCCGCCTGGGTGCGTTGATGCCAGGCGGTGGCCGCGTCGGCGGTCGGTTCGACCGAGTGGATGTTCGTTTCGACCAATTGCGCTAGCACACTGTTGATGTAGCGCATCTGCAGTTCGGAGTTGAAGATCAGGCTGCCGCCGTGGGCCAGGTGCGCGCCCGGTCCGTAGACGAGAAAGAAGTTCGGGAACCCCGGGACGGTGATCCCTAGGTACGCATACGGTCGCTGGCCCCACACGTCGTGCAAGTCGACACCGTCGCGCCCGATGATTGTCATCGGCCACAACACGTCGGTGTGCCGAAACCCGGTGGCGTAGACGATCACGTCGACGTCGTGGGCGACGCCGTCGGCGGTGACGACGCCATCGGGTGTGATCCGTGCAATCGGCGTGCGCACCAAGTCGACGTCGTCGCGGCGCAGCGTGCGCAGCCAGGTGCCGTTGTCCTGCAGCGTCCGCTTCCCGGTGGCCGGATAGTCCGGCAGCACCTTGGCCAGCAGATCCTGGTCTCCGTCAACCTGATTGGTGATCCAATCGGTGAACATCATGCGGGCGGCGGCGTTGATCTCGCTGACCGCGTAGTCCTGGTCGGCGTAGGCCGGGTCGACCCGCGCCGCGTCGAGCCCCTTGTCGGAACCGGGCCACAGCACCAGGTATCGATACCAGCGGCCGTAATACGGCAGGTGGTCCATCGCCCAGCGCACGCCGTCGCCGACGGACTCGTGGTACATCGGGTTGGGGAACATCCACTGGGCGGTCCGCTGGAATACGGTCAAGTGCTCGACGTCGTCGGCAATGGCCGGCGCGATCTGAAAGCCACTGGCGCCGGCGCCGATCAGCGCGACGCGCTTGCCGGTCACATCGACCGAATGGTCCCATTCCGCGGAGTGAAACGACGGTCCGCGGAAACTCGCAGCACCTTCGAATTCCGGTGTGTAGGGCCGGTTTAGCTGACCGACGGCGGTGATGACGGCGCGTGCCTGTGTCGTGGTGAGTCCCTCGTCGGGCTCCCGCACCGTGATCGTCCACAGGCCGTCCTCGTCGTCCCACTCGGCGGCAATCACCTCGGTCTGCCAGCGCACGTGCTCGCCGAGACCGTGCTTGTCCATCACCGTGGTGAAGTAGTTCTGCAGCTCCGGCTGTTCGGCGAAGAAGTGCGTCCACTCGTTGCTCGGCTCGAAGCTGTAGCAATAGAAATGATTAGCGACATCGACCCGAGCTCCGGGATAGGTGTTCTCCCACCAGGTTCCGCCCGGCCCGCTGTTCTTCTCCACGATGGTGAACGGAATGTTGGCCTGTTTCAACCGAATTCCGGCCAGAACGCCTGACTCGCCGCATCCGACTACGACGACCGGAAATTCGGCCGCGCGGTCGGGATCCAATGCCGCCGGGCGGCGCGGATCAACGCCGTCCAGGTCCATCTCTTCGCCCAGCAGCGGCAGGTAGTCGTCGGGCACGCTCTCGCAAACCGCCCAGTCCATCATTTCTTTGATGAGCTCGGAAGGCAGCGGGGCGGGCTCGGGGCAGCCGCGGTCGCGGTAGTCGGCGATCACCGGTAGCGCTTCCGCCCGGGCGCGGGCTTTGTCCTCCTCGGACATGAATCCCTGGACCTCGTTGAGGAAGATCCCGGCGGGTTTGTAGTCCCGAACGAAACGGGGATCGCCGGTGATGTGTACCAACGACAGCAGCAGGGTCGGGATGCTGACTTGCTCAAGCGCTGCCGCAATGTCGGCGGTGGAGGTGGTGAAAGGCCGGCCGGCGTAGCGGCTGCGCGTCAAGGCGGAATCCTTTCCCGGAATTACGATACGTCTGGTTTCGTAATTGGGCTAAAACGATACGCCGAGGTGCCTTACCGGATCAAGCCTCGTTTGCGAAGCGCCTAAGCGTGCAAAGGTAAGCGCATGACAGGCCGGCTGGCCGCGGCGTGGCGATTCGTTCGCCGCGCGCCGTTGACGTACCTCTGGCTGACGGTGCTGCTGATCACCACGATCATTCAGCGCACCGCGAGCAGACGGTACCTGCACTTCCTACTGGTCCACGACTCCACCAATATCCGTCACTTGGCGACCGATCCCTTGGACGCGCTGTTCTCCAGCCTGCTTTGGATCGATGGCCGCTACTGGACGCCGTATCTGCTGCTGTTCACCTTGTTCCTCGCCCCGGCAGAGCAGTGGCTCGGCCAAATTCGTTGGCTGACGGTCGGATTGACTGCACACGTCGCTGCGACCTATATCAGCGAGGGCTTGCTGTATTTGGAAATCCAGTATCACCAGGCGCCGGAACGGCTGGTCCATGCCCGTGACATCGGGGTCAGCTACTTCATGGTCGGCGTGATAGCCGTGCTCGCCTACCGCATCGCAACGCCGTGGCGGTGGGGTTACCTCGCCATCTTGATCGCCGTCTTCGGTGTCCCGCTGATCATCGATGCGAACTTCACTGCGATCGGGCACTTCTCGGCGATCTTCATCGGTCTGTTGTGCTATCCGGTGGCCCGAGCCCGGGGCGGGCCACCGGTGAACCCAGGGATGCTCCTCGCCGCGGTTAGATCCGCCTAGCGGTCACATAGCCGAGCCCGGAGGCGATCGCCGCTTCTTCGTCGTTGCTGGTCGGGACCGAAAGGCCCTGAGCGGCAAACAGATCGGCAACGCTGATGGCCGAAACGTTCCAGCCATGGCCGTCCAGATAGTCGACCACGTCGTTGCGGTCGCCGCCGTACCACAGGTCGGTCATCTCCACGTCGAATCCGTGGTCGCGCCAGCGTTCGGTGGCCTGCCGCATCTGGTCTGCCATCTTCGGCACCGCCCGGCTTGCGTCCGGCACGTTCTCGGTGGCCAATTGACTGCCCGCAGCGCTGAGCATGGTGATGTTGTCCAGCAGCGCATCCTGGGCGTCCGGCGGCAGGAACGGCATCAAACCCTCCGCGCTCCAAGCGGTGGGTTGGGTGGGGTCCAGGCCGGCTCCGCGCAACGCGGTCGGCCAGTCGTGGCGCAGATCTATTGCCACCGGGCGTCGGTCGGCGGTGGGGGCGGCGCCCAGATCGGCCAGCGTCGTGGTCTTGAATTCGATCACCCGAGGTTGGTCGATCTCGTACACCGTGGTCCCGGCCGGCCACGGCAACCGGTAGGCCCGGGCATCCAACCCCGACGCCAGGATCACCGCCTGGCGGATCCCGCCGTTGGTCGCCTCGATGAAGAAGTCGTCGAAGAAGCGAGTGCGCAAGGCCATCATGTCCCGCATCCGCTGCATGCCCCACGCGCTGTTGTCGTCGACCTCGGCCGGATTCAATTCGCCACTGGCCAAACGGGTGAAGAAGTCCACCCCCACCGCACGGACCAACGGTTCGGCGAAGGGATCGTTGATCAGTGGGTTAGCCGCCCGGCTCGCCAACGCGCGCCCGACGGCGACGCCGGTCGCGGTGGCGCCCACGCTGGTGGCCAGGTCCCAGGTGTCGTTTTCGGTGCGTGCCATATCTGCCCCTCCTCAGTAGAGCCGCCTGGATATTTAGCTTGTTTAATCGACTGTACCCGCGATCGGGGACACGTAATCTGGGCGAGGTGCGGCACTACTACTCGGCTGAGGCGATCCGCGAGGCCGAAGCGCCGGTGCTGGCCGGCCTGCCCGACGGTGCGCTGATGAGGCGCGCAGCCTATGGGCTGGCCACGTCGATCATCGCCGAGTTGACCGCCCGCACCGGCGGAGTCGCTGGCCGCCGGGTGTGCGCGGTCGTCGGCTCGGGCGACAACGGTGGTGACGCGCTCTGGGCGGCGACGTTCCTGCGCCGCCGCGGCGCGGCCGCCGACGCGATACTGCTCAAACCGGAACATACTCACCAGAAGGCGCTGGCGGCATTTCGGAAAGCCGGCGGGCGGATCGTCGAAAAGATCTCTGCCGGAACGGATCTCGTCATCGACGGCGTTGTCGGTATCTCCGGATCGGGGCCGCTGCGGCCGAATGCGGCCGACGTCTTCGAGGCTGTCGATGCCAACGCGATCCCGGTTGTCGCCGTCGACATCCCCAGCGGCGTCGACGTGGCGACCGGCGCGGTCACCGGCCCCGCCGTGCACGCCGCGCTGACCGTCACCTTCGGCGGCCTCAAGCTGGTACACGCGCTGGCCGACTGCGGCCGCGTGCGTCTGGTCGACATCGGTTTGGATCTACCCCAGACCGATGTCGTCGGCTTCGAAGCCGCGGATGTGGCCGCGCGCTGGCCGGTGCCCGGACCGCACGACGACAAGTACACCCAGGGTGTGACGGGCGTGCTGGCCGGTTCGTCGACGTATCCGGGCGCCGCGGTGCTGTGCACCGGTGCGGCCGTCGCGGCTCACTCCGGCATGGTCCGCTATGCCGGCGGTGCGCACGCCGAGGTGCTGGCGCATTGGCCCGAGGTGATCGCGTCGCCCACCCCGGCCGCGGCCGGACGGGTACAGGCCTGGGTGGTTGGGCCGGGCCTGGGCACCGACGACACCGCAGCCGCCGCGCTGTACTTCGCGCTGGGCACCGACCTGCCGGTGCTGGTCGACGCCGACGGGTTGACCATCCTGGCGGCCCACCCGGACATGGTCAGCGGCCGTCGCGCCCCGACCTTGCTGACTCCGCACGCCGGTGAGTTCGCCCGACTGGCCGGCGCCCCACCCGGCGACGACCGCGTCGGCGCCACCCGCAAGCTGGCCGACGCGCTCGGGGTCACCGTGCTGCTGAAGGGCAACGTCACCGTCATCGCCGAACACGGCGGCCTGGTCTACCTCAACCCGGCCGGGCAGTCCTGGGCGGCGACCGCCGGGTCCGGCGACGTGCTGTCCGGCATGATCGGCGCCCTGCTGGCCGCGGGGCTGCCGGCCGCCGAAGCCGCGGCAGCCGGCGCCTTCGTGCACGCACGCGCGGCGGCGCTGTCGGCCGCCGACCCCGGGCCGGGTGACGCGCCGACGTCGGCGTCCCGCATCGTCGGCCACATCCGAGCCGCCCTAGCAACCCTGTAGCTCACCACCGAAAGGAATCCATCGTGACCCTCAGCCACCCATCCGTCCCCGCATATTCGATCGCGCCCGCCTACACGGGCCGCATGTTCACCACCCCGGTGCCGGCGTTGCGGCTGCCCGAGGAGTCGATGGATGCGGAGGCTGCCTACCGCTTCATCCACGACGAGCTGATGCTCGACGGCAGCTCGCGGCTCAACCTGGCCACCTTCGTCACCACCTGGATGGATCCCGAAGCCGAGAAGTTGATGGCCGAGACGTTCGACAAGAACATGATCGACAAGGACGAATATCCGATCACCGCATCCATTGAGCAGCGATGCGTGTGCATAGTGGCCGACCTGTTCCACGCCGATCACTTGCGCGATGACGATCCGTCCAGCGCCTGCGGGGCGTCCACCATCGGTTCCAGCGAGGCCGTCATGCTCGGTGGTCTGGCGCTCAAATGGCGCTGGCGCGAAAAGGTGGGTAAAGGCTGGGAGGGCCGCACCCCCAACCTGGTGATGGGCTCCAACGTGCAGGTGGTCTGGGAGAAGTTCTGCCGCTACTTCGATGTCGAGCCCCGCTATCTGCCGATGGAGGAGGGTCGCTACGTCATCACGCCCGAACAGGTTGTCGAGGCCGTCGACGAAAACACCATTGGGGTGGTGGCGATCGTGGGCACCACCTACACCGGCGAACTCGAGCCGGTCGCGGAGATCTGCGCGGCGCTGGACAAACTGGCCGCCGGTGGGGGTGTGGACGTTCCGGTGCACGTCGACGCCGCTAGCGGGGGCTTCGTGGTGCCGTTCCTGCACCCGGAACTGAAGTGGGACTTCCGGCTGCCCCGGGTGGTGTCGATCAACGTCAGCGGCCACAAATACGGGCTGACCTACCCCGGCATCGGGTTCGTGGTGTGGCGCAGCAAGGAGTACCTGCCCGAGGACTTGGTCTTCCGGATCAACTACCTGGGCGGCGACATGCCGACGTTCACGCTGAACTTCTCGCGCGCGGGCAACCAGGTGATCGGCCAGTACTACAACTTCTTGCGGCTGGGCCGTGAGGGCTACACGCAGGTCATGCAGAGTTTGTCGCAGACCGCCCGCTGGCTGGGCGAGCAGCTTCACGAAGCCGACCACTGTGAGGTGATCTCGGACGGCTCGGCGATCCCCGTCGTCGCCTTCCGGCTGGCCCGCGGCCTGGGCTACACCGAGTTCGACCTCTCGCACGAGCTACGGACCTTCGGGTGGCAGGTGCCCGCCTACACCATGCCCGACAACGCCACCGACATCTCCGTGCTGCGGGTCGTGGTGCGCGAGGGACTCTCCGCCGACCTGGCCCGCGCGCTGCACGACGACGCGCACACCGCGCTGGCCTCCCTGGACAAGCTCAAGCCCAGCGGCCACTACAAAGCCCAGCACTTCGCGCACTGACCTGCCGGAATACGGCTGCGGAAGTCGATTCTGGGAGAATATCGGCCGTGGCCGTTACGCCGATATCTCTGACGCCGGGCGTCCTTGCCGAGGCCCTGGTGGACCTGGGTGCCATTGCGCACAACGTCCGGGTGCTGTGCGAGCACGCGGGCGGTGCGCAGCTGATGGCTGTCGTCAAGGCCGACGGATACGGGCACGGCGCCACCCAGGTGGCCCGGACCGCGTTGGCCGCGGGCGCCGCCGAGCTGGGTGTCGCCACCGTCGACGAGGCGCTGGCCCTGCGCGCCGACGGCATCACCGCGCCGGTGCTGGCCTGGCTGCATCCGCCCGGTATCGACTTCGGTCCCGCGCTGCTGGCCGACGTGGAGATTGCCGTGTCCTCGGTGCGTCAGCTCGAGCAGCTGCTGGACGCGGCCCGTCGCACCGGCCGCGCGGCCACCGTGACCGTCAAGGTGGATACCGGGCTGAACCGCAACGGCGTCGCGCTCGACGACTACCCGTCGATGCTGACCGCGTTGCACCAAGCCGTCGCCGAGGACGCCCTACGGTTGCGCGGGCTGATGTCGCACATGGTGTACGCCGATGAACCCGACAACCCGATCAATAATGTTCAGGCTCAACGGTTTACCGAGATCGTGGCGCAGGCGCGCAACCAGGGAGTGCACTTCGAGGTGGCGCATCTGTCGAATTCGTCGTCGACGATGTCACGTCCCGACCTGGCGTTCGACATGGTGCGGCCCGGTGTCGCGGTGTACGGCCTGAGTCCGGTGCCCACCCTGGGCGACATGGGTCTGGTGCCGGCGATGACGGTGAAATGCGCCGTCGCGCTGGTGAAGTCGATTCACGCTGGCGAGGGCGTGTCGTATGGGCACACCTGGATCGCGGAGCGCGACACCACCGTCGCGCTGATGCCGATCGGCTACGCGGACGGCGTCTTCCGGGCGCTCGGTGGCAGGCTGGACGTGCTGATCAACGGCAGGCGGCGCCCTGGCGTCGGGCGGATCTGCATGGATCAGTTCGTCGTCGACCTTGGTCCCGGACACGTCGACGTGAGCGAAGGCGACGAGGCGATCCTGTTCGGGCCCGGCACGCGAGGTGAGCCGACCGCGCAGGAGTGGGCCGATCTGCTGGGCACCATCCACTACGAAGTGGTGACCAGCCCGCGGGGACGTATCACCAGAACCTACCGCGAGGCCGGCGATCGTTGAGCGGTGCGAATCATGACGGCTCCCATGTGGACAGGGTGGGGTTGGCGCGCTGGCTGGCAGGTGCCGCGGGCCTGAGCGCGGTGGGCACCATCGCCGGGGTTACGGTGGCACGCTCGATGACGCGGCGTCCGGAAAACGACGACCCTTATGCCAACGAGGATTTCGAGACACTCGACGGCGACCGCAGCTATCTGGTGACAACGCCGGACGGCGTGCCGCTGGCGGTGCGCGAGGTCGGGCCCGCTGACGCGCCACTGACCGTGGTGTTCGCGCACGGATTCTGCCTTCGCATGGGTGCCTTTCACTTTCAGCGCATGCGGCTGTCCGACGAGTGGGGTCCGCAGGTCCGTATGATCTTCTACGACCAGCGCGGCCACGGCCGATCCGGCGACGCCCCGCCGGAAACCTACACGGTGACGCAGCTGGGCATGGACCTAGAGACGGTGCTGCAGGTGATAGCGCCACGCGGTCCGATCGTGGTGGTTGGTCATTCGATGGGCGGGATGACGGTGCTGTCGCACGCCCGGCAGTACCCGCACCACTACGGCAACCGCATTGTCGGAGCCGCGCTGATTTCGTCTGCGGCCGAAGGAGTGGCGAAGTCACCGCTCGGCGAGATTCTGAATAACCCTGCGCTAGAGGCCGTTCGGCGGGCCGCGCGGACGGCGCCCAAGCTGGTTCAGCGCGGCCGCAACGTGGGCCGCTCGGTGATCGGGCCGATTCTGCGGGCGGCGTCCTTTGCCGACCTGTACGTCAGCCCGAGCGTTGTGGCGTTCTCCGAGAAGATGATGCTCGACACCGCGATCCCGACCCTGGTCGAGTTTTCGCACGCGCTGGAAGTTCACGACGAAACGGGGGCACTGCCAACGCTGGCGAGGATCCCGACACTGATCGTCTGTGGCGACCACGACTTGGTCACCCCTGCCGAGTACTCGAAGAAAATGGCCGATGCGATGCCGGATTCCGAACTGGTCATCGTGGCCAGATCGGGCCATTTGGTGTTGCTGTCCAAGCCGAATCCGATCAACGACGGGTTGGTGCGGCTGGTCAAGCGGGCTGCCCCGAGCAGGTTCGCAACGTTGAGTCAGCGGTGGCGCGATCGGGTCTTGCGCCGTGACTAAGGCCGACGGTCACCTAGGTGGCGACCCGCCACAGGGCATCGCGACGCTGCCGCGGGTCGAAGACACCGTCGCGCTCGGTTGGCGGCTGGGCGGCCAGCTCCGCGCCGGCGACGTCGTCGTGCTCTCCGGCCCGCTCGGCGCCGGAAAAACCGTGCTGGCCAAGGGGATTGCTGCAGCGATGGACGTCGACGGACCGGTCACCTCGCCGACGTTCGTGCTGGCGCGGGTACATCCGGCACGACGGACCGGCGCCCCGGCGATGATCCACGTCGACGTCTATCGATTGCTGGAGCACACCGGTGCCGATCTGCTCGACGAGCTCGAATCCCTGGACCTCGATACCGAACTCGACGATGCCGTCGTCGTGGTGGAGTGGGGCGAGGGCCTTGCCGAACGGCTTTCCGATCGGCACCTCGACGTCCGCCTCGAGCGAATCAGCAACTCCGACGTGCGGACCGCGACGTGGCAATGGAGCTGCCGCGCCGGCGACGATGCAGAGCGCAGCGATGAGGAGGAGCGGCGCACATGAGCGGCCGTACTCGCCTGGTGTTGGCCATCGACACCGCAACTCCCGCCGTGACGGCGGGCGTCGTGGCCGATGGCGAGCTGCTGGCCCAGCGGGTCAGCATCGATGCTCGCGCGCACGCCGAACGGATCACCCCGAATGTGTTGTCCGCCATGGCCGATGCCGGACTGCAGATGGCGGATCTGGATGCCGTCGTGGTGGGGTGCGGCCCGGGTCCATTCACCGGCTTGCGAGTTGGTATGGCGACCGCGGCGGCCTACGGGCATGCGCTCGGCATTCCGGTGCACGGGGTCTGCAGCCTCGACGCGATCGGCGGGCAGACCACCGGAGACACGCTGGTGGTCACCGATGCCCGCCGCCGCGAAATCTATTGGGCTTGCTATCGCGACGGCGGCCGGATCGCCGGTCCGGCGGTTAACGCCCCGGCCGATGTCGACCCCGGTGTCGCGCAGGCGGTGGCCGGCTCGCCCGAACATGCGGCGCTGTTCGGCCTGCCGCTATGCGATCCGTCACACCCGACATCGATAGGTCTGGTCGCCGCGGTCGACTGGTCGGCCCCACCCGGCGCGCTGCTCCCGTTGTATCTGCGCCGACCCGATGCAAAGACGGTGGCTGAGCGAGAGGCCGCCCGACAATGACCGCCTGCAGCGAACCCGTCACGTTCGGCGCATTGACGCTGGCCGACGCCGACCGCTGCGCTGAGTTGGAGGCCGTGCTGTTTCCCGGTGACGACCCTTGGCCGACAGTCGCGTTCGTCCGCGAGCTTGCCGCCAAGCACAATCACTACGTGGCCGCCCGCACCGGCGCTGATGGCGGCGAGCTGATCGGCTACGGTGGCATCTCGCGGTTGGGCCGCACGCCGCCGTTCGAATACGAGGTGCACACCATCGGCGTCGACCCGGCTTACCAAGGCCGCGGCGTCGGCCGCCGGCTGCTGGACGAGCTGCTGAACTTCGCCGCGGGCGGCGTCGTCCACCTCGAGGTCCGCACCGACAATGCGCCGGCCATCGCGCTGTACCGCAGCGTGGGATTCACCCAAGTAGGCCTGCGTCGGCGGTATTACCGGGTCAGCGGCGCCGATGCGTACACCATGCGCCGGGAGGCCCCATGACTAAGACCATCCTGGCCATCGAAACCTCCTGCGACGAAACCGGAGTCGGCATCGCCCGGCTCGACGCCGACGGCGGCGTGACGTTGTTGGCCGACGAGGTGGCATCCAGCGTCGACGAACACGTCCGGTTCGGCGGTGTGGTCCCGGAGATCGCCTCGCGAGCGCACCTGGAGGCGCTCGGTCCGGCTATGCGCCGCGCGCTGGCAGGCGCGGGCGTGCAAAAACCGGACATCGTCGCGGCCACCATCGGGCCGGGGCTGGCGGGTGCGCTGCTGGTGGGAGTGGCTGCGGCCAAAGCGTATTCGGCTGCCTGGGGGGTGCCGTTCTACGCGGTGAACCACTTGGGCGGGCACCTGGCCGCCGACGTCTACCAGCACGGGCCGCTGCCGGAGAGCGTGGCGCTGCTGGTGTCCGGCGGCCATACCCACCTGTTGCATGTGCGTTCGCTCGGCGAGCCGATCGTGGAGCTGGGCAGCACCGTCGACGACGCGGCCGGGGAGGCTTACGACAAGGTGGCCCGCCTGCTGGGGTTGGGCTATCCGGGCGGCAGGGTGCTCGATGACTTGGCGCAAACCGGTGACCGGGACGCGATTGTGTTCCCCCGCAGCATGACTGGACCACGCGATGATCCGCACGCGTTCAGCTTCTCCGGGCTGAAGACCGCGGTGGCGCGGTACGTGGAGAGCCATCCCGACGGGGCGACCGCCGACATCGCCGCCGGCTTCCAGGAGGCAGTCGCCGACGTGCTGACCATGAAGGCGGTGCGCGCCGCCACCGGGCTCGGCGTATCCACGCTGCTGATCGCCGGGGGAGTGGCCGCGAACTCCCGGCTGCGTGAACTGGCCGAAGAGCGTTGTGGCGCAGCAGGATTGACACTGCGGATCCCGCGGCCCCGGCTGTGCACCGACAACGGTGCGATGATCGCTTCCTTCGCCGCGCATCTGGTTGCCGCCGGTGCGGCCCCATCCCCGTTGGACGTGGCCAGCGACCCAGGTCTGCCGGTGGTCAAAGGCCAGCTGCCCTGATCGTCAGTTGCCGGTTTCTTGGGTGACGACAGCAGGTCGTCGCTGGTGGTCCAGGCTTGGCTGAAGGTGGCCATCGGGATCTGCTCGTCGCGGCCGTTGCGGGTGCCACTGTCGTTGACGTGGATGACGTTGGTGCCGGTGTCGACTCCGGTGACGACCATGGCGTGGTCGGGCGTGGTCCGGTCGCCATCGCCGTGAGGGTAGTTCCAGATGGTTTCGGCGTTGAGCGCGGCGATGACCTTGTGGCCGCCGGCCAGGTCTTGTTCCAGTGTCCCCATGCCGTTGCCGGTCGTGAGGTCGGATTCGATGCCGTGCTTCTGCAGCAGCAGGACCATGTCTTGGGGCGAGGTGCCGTCAAAGTGGTAGACGTCGCCGCGATGGGATTCGCTTTTGGTGAACACCCCGCGTAACTCCATGCCGATTTGGGACGGTTCTCTGCCGGTGAGCTGGCCGACCAGATCCGCGACGGTGACCAGTCGACGGGCTTACCGACCGGGAAGCAGGTGGGCGACCTTGAGTGCTAGCACTCTCATGTATAGAGTGCTAGGTGGCAATCGGACGAACCCCCGCGCCGGCACCCGCGACGACGACGCGAGGGCACGGACGAATGCCGAACACCTGGTAATCCCAAGGTTCGGGGCCTAGATCCTTATGGCCCCGTGCCCCTATCCAACAAGTGGAGGCTGCAATCGTGGCGAAGGTGAAGATCAAGCCACTCGAGGACAAGATCCTCGTACAAGCCAATGAGGCCGAGACCACGACCGCATCCGGTCTGGTCATTCCCGACACCGCCAAGGAGAAGCCGCAGGAAGGCACTGTCGTCGCCATCGGCCCCGGCCGGTGGGACGACGATGGCGCGAAGCGGATTCCGCTGGACGTGTCCGAGGGTGACACCGTCATCTACAGCAAGTACGGCGGCACCGAGATCAAGTACAACGGCGAGGAGTACCTGATCCTTTCGGCCCGCGACGTGCTGGCCGTCGTCTCCAAGTAACGCAGAGCGTGTTCCGCCCCGGCAATCCCCACGTCGACACGTGGGAGATTTCCGGGGCGGACCGCTTCTTAGGACGGGACAAGAAAGACTTATGAGCAAGCAGATTGAGTTCAGTGAGACCGCACGGCGGGCAATGGAAGCCGGCGTGGATAAACTCGCCGACACCGTGCGGGTGACCCTGGGCCCGCGAGGCCGGCATGTGGTGCTGGCCAAGGCTTTTGGCGGCCCTACGGTCACCAACGACGGTGTCACCGTCGCCCGCGAGATCGAATTGGAAGACCCGTTCGAAAACCTGGGCGCCCAGCTGGTCAAGTCGGTGGCCACCAAGACCAACGACGTCGCCGGCGACGGCACCACCACCGCCACCGTGCTGGCGCAGGCGATCATCAAGGGCGGGCTGCGCAACGTCGCTGCCGGTGCCAACCCGATCGCGCTCGGCTTGGGTATCGGCAAGGCCGCCGACGCGCTGTCCGAGGCGCTGCTGGCAGCGGCCACCCCGGTGTCCGGCAAGACCGGCATCGCGCAGGTAGCCACAGTGTCGTCGCGCGACGAGCAGATCGGCGAGCTGGTCGGCGAGGCGATGACCAAAGTCGGCCACGACGGCGTGGTCAGCGTCGAGGAATCGTCCACGCTGAGCACCGAGCTGGAGTTCACCGAGGGCGTCGGCTTCGACAAAGGCTTCCTGTCGGCGTACTTCGTCACTGACTTCGACGCGCAGCAGGCCGTGCTCGACGACCCCCTGATCCTGTTGCACCGCGACAAGATCAGCTCGCTGCCCGACTTCCTGCCGTTGCTGGAGAAGGTGGCCGAGTCGGGTAAGCCGCTGCTGGTCATCGCCGAAGACGTCGAAGGCGAGCCGCTGTCGACGCTGGTGGTCAACGCGATCCGCAAGACGCTGAAAGCGGTCGCGGTCAAGGCCCCGTTCTTCGGTGACCGCCGCAAGGCGTTCCTGGATGACTTGGCCATCGTCACCGGTGGCCAGGTGGTCAACCCCGACGTCGGGCTGACGCTGCGTGAGGTCGGGCTCGAGGTGCTCGGATCGGCCCGCCGCGTGGTGGTGAGCAAGGACGACACCGTGATCGTCGAGGGCGGTGGCACCGCCGAGGCCATCGCCGACCGCGCCAAGCAGCTGCGTTCCGAGATCGAGAGCACTGACTCCGACTGGGACCGTGAAAAGCTGGAGGAGCGGCTGGCCAAGCTGGCCGGCGGGGTCGCCGTCATCAAGGTCGGCGCCGCCACCGAGACCGCACTCAAGGAGCGCAAGGAAAGCGTCGAGGATGCCGTTGCCGCAGCAAAGGCAGCCGTCGAGGAAGGCATCGTCCCGGGTGGTGGCTCTGCTCTCTTGCAAGCCCGTAAGGCACTCACCGACCTGCGTGCGTCGCTGTCAGGCGACGAGGCCCTCGGCGTCGAGGTGTTCTCCGAGGCGCTTAGCGCGCCGCTGTACTGGATCGCAGCCAACGCCGGGCAGGACGGCTCGGTGGTGGTCAACAAGGTCGGCGAACTGCCCGCCGGGCACGGGTTCAACGCCGCGACGCTGACCTACGGCGACTTGGCCGCGGACGGGGTTATCGACCCGGTCAAGGTCACCAGGTCCGCGGTGCTCAACGCCGCGTCGGTGGCACGCATGGTGCTGACAACCGAAACGGCGATTGTCGAAAAGCCCGCCGACGAGGACGAGCACGCCGGTCATCACCACGGCCACGCTCACTAGGAGCGGTCTGTACTGTACACAGAGCGCCCCCGGGTCATTTGGCCGGGGGCGCTCTGTGCGATCACGCCATAGCTAACCGCCCGAGACATGACGCACCGCGTATAGCTCACACGGTTCGGCGATGCCCTTTAGGGTGTGCGTCCCGTGGCCTTCAAGCGTGATGCCGGAACCGGCCACGAGGTTGCTAATAGAGGAAGAAACGAGCACCTCCGAATTCCTGGCTAAGCCCTGAATCCGCGCAGCTTGATGCACGGCCATCCCGGTTATGTCGTCGCCGCGTGTCTCGATCTCGCCAGTGTGCAATCCGGCCCGAATCTCGATATCAAATTCTGACAAGATGCGATTCCTCAGGGCCCACGCGCATCGAACCGCCCGGCTCGGGCTGTCAAAAGTCGCCAGCAGTCCGTCGCCTGTGCTCTTTATCCAGCGCCCTCCGCACACGCCAATCTCGATGCGGCATAGGTCGTCGTGACGGTCCAAAAAGTCGCGCCACGCGGTGTCGCCCAGGTGCGCGGCATGTAATGTCGAGTCGACAATGTCTGTGAAGAGAACCGTTGCGAGCTTTCGTGAATGGTCCGCGTTCGGCCGGGTGCCGGTGAGAAACTCCTCGATTGCGTCGGCGTATTTTTTGCCCGAACCGAACCAGACGGCGTGATCGTCGGTGGGTAGCTCCACGAAGCGAGCGCCCACGATGTGCTCGGCCAAATAACGGCCACTCTGAAACGGGACGACGCGATCCCTGCGGGCGTGCATCACAAGGGTCGGAGCGTAAATGGACGGCAGCACCTGGCGGATGTCGATCTCGGCAATGAGCCGGCCAAATGGGGCCAGCTTCAATCGGGGCAGCGATGCGCGTTCGTAACGGGCCGCCCAGCGCCGGAAACCCGGTTGCCCCGCCATGGACGGGGCCATGTGCCTCATCGTGGTTTCGCCGGTGCCCCAGATCAACGGACCCAGCCGTAAGGCCAGCAATTGTTGCCGCCTGGTTGGTGCCCATGGATGATCGTCACGGCGCACCCAGCTTGCGAAGCTGCCGCTCAGAATCAAACCCTCGGTGCGCTCAGGAAACGTGGCGGCAAAGAACGCTGCCAGGGTGCCGCCCTCTGACCAGCCGCTGATGACGGCGCGGTCCACGGCTTCTGCGCGCATGACGGCGACGAGGTCCTGAACCCGCGCGTCGAGCGACGGCGGGGGGATGCTGCGGTCGGAGACTCCTGTGCCGCGCTTGTCGAAATAAATTACGCGGCAGACGGATCCGAGTCGTTCAAAAAAAGTGGTGGCATCCGGGTTCTCCCAGATCACCTCGAGGTTCTGCGCGAATCCGGGAACACCTATCAGTGTCCGCTTACCCGAGCCGAACGCCTGGTAGCCGATGCGGACCCCATCTGCTTCTGCGTAGCGGGTCTCCGGTCGGGCGAGCGTCACATTCGCAAACTATAAAATCGCCGCGGCGCATAGTTAAGTGGGCGACTTCCCAGTGGGTTAATGACAATGCGCGGGCTGCAATCTCGCACGACCGAGACGGCGATTGTCGAAAAGCCCGCCGACGAGGACGAGCACGCCGGTCATCACCACGGCCACGCTCACTAGAATCCGCTTCCAACGAAGCACCCCCGGTCAATTGGCCGGGGGTGCCTTCGTTTGTTGGGCGTTGGAGAGGGCCGCGGTCAGTTAGCCCGCCTGTCAGGCTTGACGCGTCGTCGCAGGCGGTGCAATGGTGATACCCGTCACATGACCACTGGTCACACTGGGCAGAAAGGCGGCAGCTCATGACCACGAGGGACAAGTACACGGACGTGCCCGCGCCCTACTCGTGGGAGGTCCCCAGTGCCGGCGACGCGCGCTTCACGTGGGAGTACGACGACGGGCGCGCCCGGCTCCTTTCCCTATACCAAAAGGGAAAGGACAAGCAGTGGGATGCCCAGTCGCGCATCGACTGGGCGCAAGACGTCGACCCGATGAACCCGATCGGGCTGCCTGACGAGTTCCATCCGCTGTTCGGCAGCCCGATGTGGGACGCCGCAGACGACGCACGTCGCGCCGAGATGCGCCAGCACTTCCAGGCCTGGCAGCTGTCGCAGTTCCTGCACGGCGAGCAGGGTGCGATGGTGTGCGCGGCCAAGATCGTCGAGGTCGTCCCGGACCTGGACGCGAAGTTCTACGCGGCCACCCAGACCATGGACGAGGCCCGGCACGTCGAGGCGTTCTCGCGGTTCCTGCAGGAGAAGGTCGACGTGGTCTACCCGATCAACAAGCACCTGACCGCACTGCTGGACGACACCCTGCGCGACTCGCGCTGGGACATGCCCTACCTCGGCATGCAGGTCCTCATCGAAGGGCTCGCACTCGCCGCCTTCGGGGTGCTGCGGGACATGTCGGCGCAGGACTCGCTGGCCAAGCAGGTGCTGGCCTACGTCATGCAGGACGAGGCCAGGCACGTCGCCTTCGGCCGAATCTCGCTAAAGGACTACTACTCCGCGCTGACCGAGGCCGAGCGGGACGAGCGTGAAGAGTTCGTCGTGGACGCCTGTTACCTGATGCGCGACCGGTTCCGCGGCGAGGAGGTCTTCGAGACCCTCGGCATGGACGTCCAAGCGTGTGCTGAGTGGGTCGACACGTCGCCGCTGATGATCCAGTTCCGCTCGCACCTGTTCAGCCGCATCGTGCCGATCGTCAAGGACATCGGGTTGTGGGGCGACAAGGTGCAGAAGGCCTTCAGGGACATGGGTGTGCTCGACATGGCCGGCTTCGACATCGAGGCGCTGATGAAGGCCGATGAGGATCAGGCCGACGCGCTGGACAAGGCACACGCCGAGATGGCCGGCCGGGCCCTCGAGGTGGACGAGGTGATCGCGGCGGGCGCGAGCTAACCCAATGTCCGGTTTGGCGAGAAGGGCGGCGCACCTGAACTGCTCGACGAGCTGAACACGGCGATGTTCGGCGCAGGCGGCAATTTCCCGCCGCCTGACGCGCCGCCCGGGTACCCTGAAACGCATCACGATCGAGAAGGTCGGCGGCGTCGGGCCCTGGGCATCCTGACGGCAGAGACAGCGGTGGTGGAGAAGCCGGAGGAATCCTCCGACGAGCATC
>Ga0209656_10000400_pt1 | contig 28588 bp, 26 predicted proteins | sample BogFormECP12_OM2_FD_188239 | JGI IMG/M metagenome (GOLD analysis project Ga0209656, IMG submission 188239) | Bog forest soil microbial communities from Calvert Island, British Columbia, Canada - ECP12_OM2 (SPAdes) (version 2) | ecosystem: Environmental > Aquatic > Freshwater > Wetlands > Bog ...
GGCGGCCCGTCGAACCTCCACGGTGGCAGGCATGCCTTCCAGACTAATTGCCGGCATGTCCTACATGGTCTTGTGCGGAACCCCGATGGTCAGCCCGCCGTCGACGACGAACTCTCCGCCGGTGGAGTACGACGACTCGTCAGAGGCCAGGTAAACGACGCAGGCGGACACCTCGCTGGGATCGGCGCCGCGGCCCAACGGGATCTGCAGAAAGTCCTCGGGGATGCCTGCGGTCATCGGGGTGCGAATCAGCCCGGGGTGGATCGAGTTGACCCGGATGTGGTGGGGCGCCAACTCCAACGCCGCGGCCTTGGCCAGGCCGCGCACCCCGAACTTCGATGCGACGTAACCGTAAAGTCCTGGGCTGCCGCGCAGGCCTTCGACCGAGGAGATGTTGATGATCGAACCGCCGCCGGCCGCGATCATCGGTTCGACGGCGGCCTGCATGCCTAGAAACGTCCCGGTGAGGTTGACGTCGATGATCTTCTGCCAGTCGGCCAGCGGGAAGTTCTGCAGGGTGTTGCCGTTGATGATGCCGGCGTTGTTCACCAGCACGTTGAGCGGGCCGAACTCGCCCACCGCGACGTCGACGGCCGCCTTCCACTGATCGGGCTGCGTCACGTCGAGGTGGACGAATCGCGCCGCGTCACCCAATTCCTTTGCCAGCGTGTTGCCTTCGTCGTCGAGAATGTCTCCCGCGACGACCCTGGCCCCGGCGGCGACCAACGCCCGCGCGTGCGAGGCGCCCATACCGCGTGCGCCGCCACTGATCAGTGCAACTTTTCCGTCTACGCGTCCCATGGCGGGTCACGCTACCCCGGGCCGCAGCAGCGCCTGGGCGTGCCCGAGCGCGGCGTCCAGGTCGGGGAGGGTCAGAGCGTCCAGGCCGCCCAACCGGATCTCGATCTGATACTCCGGCTGGCCATCTCGCCCGAAGATTGGCAGTACGACGAATTCCGTTGACGCTAGCTCAGTTTCGAGTACATGTGTGACAGACTGCAGCGTCACCATCGTCATCAGCGTGCTGAGCTCGCGAGTGACCCGGGCGGTCGGCTCCAGGGATGCCAGCACCGCGGCGAGCCGGTTCCGCAGCGAGCTGTGGCCGGCGTCGAACCGCCAGGCCCCGTAGCCCCGCTCACGTATCGAAGCAAGCACGTGCCGATGCTCGGTGATATCGGCCCGGGTCAACCGCGGCGTGACCCGCCGCAGCCACGCATCGACGGCCTCGTCGTCGCGCCAGGCCATCGCCACCAGGCCGAACGGCGGCCCGATGGGGAGGCGTTGGCCGACGGCGTGTTCACCATCGGTGCCGTGGCCGACCGCGTCGATGTTGGTCAGGTGCGTCTGCTCGATCTTGGACATCGAGCAGGCCGCGCCAAGCGTGGTGTGCAGGAAGCCGAGCGCGTCACGGCCGCGATCCAACAACGGGAATTGGCCCCTCAGTCCGTGCACCAGCCCGAACAAGCCGCTGCCCAACGTGTAACGGCGATCGTCGTGCCGGGTCACCCACGTGCGCCGCTCGAGTTCGGCCAGCACCAGGGCGCACGTCGAGGTGCTGATCCCGCAGATCTTGGCCAATTCGGCCGACGTCCGGCCGCTCGGTGAATCCGACAGTGCCCCAAGCACATCCATCACGCGCCCGGTGGGCGGGGACTTGGCCGGCTCGGTCTCGCGCAGCGGCACTGTTGACGAATCCATCGCCGTCTTCCTACCATCCGTCCGAAAACTAACAAATACCTTCCTAATATTAGGAGAAGCGATGTACAAGGTCGGCGTGTGGGGTCCGGGCTCGATGGGTCTGATCGCCCTGCGCGGCGTGATCGACCACCCGCAGCTACAACTCGTCGATCTCGTGGTGCACAGCGATGCCAAGGTTGGTCGCGACGCGGGCGAGTTGTGCGGGATCGCCCCGGTGGGCGTCAGGGCAACGAAAGAGCCGGACGGGATCCTGGCCGGCGACGCCGACGTGGTGGTCTATGCCGCCGCAGCCAACCTGCGGCCGGCGGAGGCGATCGCGGACATGGTGTCGCTGCTGCGCGCCGGTAAGAACGTGGTGTCGTGTTCGGTGGTGCCGCTGGTTTTTCCCGACGCCGTCGACGCGGTCGTCACCGAGCCGCTGCGGGCGGCCGCGATCGCCGGTGGGGTGTCGTTCTTCACCACCGGGATCGACTCCGGATTTGCCAATGATGTTCTGCCGCTGGTGCTTACCGGGGTCTCACGCATTATCGAGTCTGTCCGGATGACCGAGATGTTCAACTATGCGACCTATCCGGACAAGGATGCGGTCTATGAGATCCTCGGGTTCGGCAAGCCGCCCGAGGAGACTCCGTTCGCGGCCACGCCCGGCGTGTTCACGTTCGGCTGGGGCCCGGTGCTGCACCAGCTCGCCGCCGGCTTGGGCACGAAGATCGACAACATCGCGGAGAACGTCGAACGGGTCGCCGCCGAGGAATCCTTCGACACTCCGACCGGACACATCGCCGCGGGCACGATCGCCGCGATGCGGTCCACGCTGACCGGATACGTCGATGGCGCAGCAACATTCGTCGTCGACCACGTCACGCGCATGCGAGACGACATCGCCCCGGACTGGCCGCAGCCGCATATCTCCATCGAGCCAAAGGATCTCGGATTCGGGTTGGCGTCCGGTCGCGGCGTCTACCGCATCGAGATCGAGGGCTCGCCGGCCATGCGTTGCGAGTTCGAGATGGCCGACGACCACGATCACGACCTCGGTGCGCGGATGGCCGGCGCATCCCGGATGGTCAACGCGATCCCGGCGGTGTGCGAAGCGCAGCCGGGTCTGCTGTCGGCGCTGGACCTTCCGATGGTCACCGGCGCGGGCCTGGTCCGGTCGGTGCCCGGGCCGTCACCGGATAGCCGGCTCTTCTAGCAGCGCCGGCCAAAGCGCTCTTAGCCGACATCATCAGCTTGTAAATGCCTTCTGGACCGTTTGCGCGACGACCCCTTCGGCCCGAATGATTATGCGGTGACCGCGCTAGCGCGCTCGTCGCTCGAATGGATGCGCTCGCCACATTCGCGCCACTAGGAGCAGAGCCACCAAAGGGTAGGGCAGGTTGTAGGCGAGAGACTTTGCGGCGCTGACGAACTTGTAGTCATAGGCCGAATCCGGCCCACATGCCAGGTGAAACAACGGCGCGTCGCCTAAGAGTCCGACGGCAAGGTACACGCCTGTACCCATCACGACCATTCCCGCGTAAAAGACGGCTGGGAGCCGAATCCACTCTCGCCCTAGCACAAACGCATAGATCAATACCAGGTAGAAGACGCCGAACAGCACCGCCGATGTGCCGACAGTGACCTGGACGAAGCGCGGGTCCACCAAAATTAGTGAATCGGTCCCGGAGTGGTAGACGAAGCGTGACATGAACCACCGCGAGTTTGGGTCCGGACGACCCAGCAGGGTGACGGGGTCTGTCAGAAACGATGTCGACGCGAAGATCGCGAACATTACGACGAAAAACCAGTCGCGTCGGCGTTCGCGTAGCGGAATCGGGACGGTTGAGAAAGTGTCCTGGTCGGCGTTGTCAGGCAACGCATCAGCGGTCTTTGACATGCACCACCACCTCCTGAACCTTTGCGCCAGGCCCCTGATTGGTCGATGGCGGGTAGCACGCCAATTCAGTGCGCTGCGAGGTCGACGACTCCTTCAAGTAGGGCGCACTCTAGGGCACCCGCGAGATCCCTGGATAGCTTTGCTTTGCGGTACATGGACGACTCATACATCGGCTTAAAGTGTATTTAGGCATTTCGCAAACATTATTTCCAGAAAGCGTTCATGGGTTGGGCGTACATGTCGTTGGCAGTGAGCGGGTCCAGAGTTCCTGGCGTAGTACGCAAGGTGTCTTCAATAGTGGCCATCAGGCTGTACTCGTTGTAGTAGGCGTTGGTGGTGAAGGGGCCGGATTGCATCCCCCCAGCCGTCACGGCGTCCTGGTTCGGGATGACGATCATCGGAACGTTGTTGCCGTCGTTACCGAAGCCCAGTGACAGGTTGTTGTTGTCCTCGTCGAACGTGATGATGATCGCGTCCTTTTGCGTCGGGTCAGTCCACGTTGGCGAGTTTTCAATGGTGGACACCTCTTGCTGGACGAACTGGTCGCCGGCCGCGACGTTGTACTGATGGTTCGTGAACTGGCTGGCAATGAACTGGGCAAGGCTAGACGGACTATCGATAGGGCCTTCCATGTTGTTGTCCTCGTCGGCAGCGATCCACGTGAATTCCGGGAAGGTGTTCGGGTCCGCGAGATTGGTGGGCAACTGTGTCAGCGGGAGCAGGTGTTCCTGCAGGTAGGCGGGGGTGTTGTCGTAGACGTAGCTGAACTCGGCAAAGGGTAATTGGTCGACGGCGTAGTTACCCGATGACACGATGTCACCCGGGTAGGGCATGCTCTGCGCGTAGCCGGCCCACGATATGCCCGCCTGATCCATTTCTTGCATGAGGCTGGGTGCGTCGATGGCGTTCGAGGCGGGGTTGTAGTCGATGCCGAAGTCCGATCCGCCCATGATCCGGAAGTAGTTGGGGTCGCTGGGGTGGCCCAGCGCGTAGTAGTTGTCCGCATATCCGTCGGTGTTGATCAGGCTGTTGATGTACGGCGCGTTGGGGCTGCCGACGATGTCGTCGACGCCCTTGTTCTCCATGTAGATCAGGAACACGTGATCTAGTTGGCCGACGTCGGACGTCGGTGGGGTGACCGGCACCGGGGTGAGGCTCGGATCGCCGACGGTGAACGACTCGTTGGCGGCGTAGGCGCCATTGTAGTCGCCGAGGAACGTGTTGTTGTCGGTGAAGATCGTGGTCACCTGCGCGGAGGTGCTGCCCACCGGGACCGTTCCGGAGATGTCGCGTTCCTCAAACTCGGTGATACCCAGGCGATCCCATACCGTGACCGGGTTGAGCGAGTCGGTGCCCAAAACGTCCCCATGTGCGTCGAGGAAGGTGACCTGCACTGAGGCGTAGGACGGGTTCAAGCCTTGGCCGCCGAGATCTGCACTCAGCGTGTACGGCGTTCCGGCTGCGCCGGTGAGGTCGACGGTTTGGCTGAGGGTGGACGTGCCCACGGGTCCGCCGCCGGCGAAATTGTTGTCGCCCAGGGGCGTGCCCGGGGGCGCGTCCTGTGGAAAGTCGAAGAGCTTTGGGAACGCAAACGAGAATGGCGACGGATAACCGCCCGGGGTGCCGTATTCGATTACGGTCGGGGTGCCGGTCTCCGTCCAGCCCGGAATGGTCACCCCGCTGTAGCCCGACCCGGACGGGTCGGCCATTTCGAAGCCGGGGTCGGCCAGCAAGTTCTGACTCATCGGCTGCGCACCCTGAGCATCGGCGCCGTTACAGACCAACCCACACGCACCGGCGGTCGGATCGGCACTGGGATCGACCTGGTTGAACCAATCATTGAGCGCGGTGTCAACCTGCTGACCAAAGCCGCTGTTAATCCAGTCCTGCTCTAGCCCATGCAACCAGGCATCAAACGGACTGGCCGCCGCCACCGAGCCCACATCAGAAAGCGAACCCAGGCCCACCCCCGCCGTCGACTCGGTGGCACCCAAGCCCAGACTGCCCAGCTCGGGAACCGCCGCCGAACCGGCAGCCACATCACCCAGCGAAGCCGTGATGGAATTGATGATCGGCTCAAGAATCGCGTCAAACTCATCGGCCTTGACCGTCGGCGCAGTAGCCAACGGCGTCATGCCCAACGCCAAAAACGCACCGACACCGCTGCTCAAACCGACTACCCGACGACGTGCCGTCGCGCTGCGCGACCGACGATTGCGCTTCGTGTCCCGATGACCAGCCATGGGTCCGACCTCGTTGTAGGCCCCCGCCAAAATCCCCTGTTAGTAATAGAGGTGTCGTTCGGACCCGGACGGTCTGGCCGTTCGTCACCGTGACGCCATCTCAGGTTTCGTTAAGGTACTCGTCAGGTAGCGGCTGTGGACGCGAAAGGGCAAAAATTTCTACACACTCTGGACGGAGCCACCGCTGCTGCCGGTACGACATGACTGGAGGCGACCATGAAGCGCGCCATCGTCGGGGGACTGGCCGCCGTGCTAATGGCCGCAGGGCTGATCACCTCAGCGCCGCAGGCCAGCGCGGGCTGCAATGGACCACCGATTACCAGCAAGTGCGATGGACCCATCCAGCCTGACGGCACCTGGCAACGTTGCGTGGGATTTACTCACTTGGTGTACAGCGGCGCCAGTTCCTTCCTCGTACCCGAGAGGCACTGCGATGTGATGGGTCCTGACCAGCACCCCGGGGATCTCGGTTTCGCCGACCCACCGACGCACATCGACGACTGAGCCGCGAACTCTCCGTGAAAGGAGAGACGCTCAAAGCCGTTGCGGCAGGCTGAATTTCGCGAACAAGGTGGTGTCCAGGAAAGCCACCACATGGGACACCCCGTCGGCGCCCATGTCCAGCACATGCAGCTGGAACGGCACGTGGTGCTCGCCGTCTCGCATGTACATCGCCGCGGCGGGCTGACCGTTGGCGGTCAACGGGATCAGGCGCATATCGCCGGGCTTCTGCGCGGGGCATTGCTGATGGATGAGCGCGATGATTGCCCGCGGGCCCTGATACCAGCCGACGAATGGTGGCATCTCCCAGATGGCCTCACGGGTGAACAACTCCGCCAGCCGGTCGATGTCGTAGGTCTCGAAAGCCGCGATGTAGCGCGTCAGCCGGTCCTGTGCGTCCGCCGAATCCGGCGCGGCCAAACGGTCCTCGGAGCTGGGCCCGGCAGCTTTCAGTTGCGAACGCGCGCGCTGCAGCAAGCTGTTCACGGCGGCCGTGCTGGCGCCGATCGCGTCGGCCACTTCGGCGGCCCTCCACTGCAGCACGTCGCGCAGCACCAGCACCGCCCGTTGCCGGGGTGAGAGGTGCTGCAGCGCCGCCACGAACGCCAACCGCACCGATTCGCGTGAGCCGACGATCACCGAAGGATCAGCGGGATGATCGACCGAATCCGGCAACGGTTCGAGCCACGGCACCTCAGTGCGCTCGATCAGCTCGCCGGTCGGATCTGAACTGGGTGCGCCCAATCCGGTCGGCAACGGCCGGCGCGCCCGGCCCTCGAGCGCGGTCAGGCAGGTGTTGGTGGCGATGCGGTGAAGCCAGGTGCGCACCGACGACTTTCCCTCGAAGCGGTCGTAGGCCTTCCAGGCGCGCAGAAATGTCTCCTGCACCAGATCCTCGGCATCGTGCAACGAACCGGTCATCCGATAGCAATGTGCGAGCAGTTCACGCCGGTAGGGCTCCGCGGCGGCCGAGAAATCCGCATCGTCATCAGCGGCGAAGTCCTTGGCGAGCACGCTCACTCAAGCGAGATTACGCACTGGCTGCGACACCCGGGGTCTACGCTGCCCCTGATGACAACCACCCGTGACGAACGAACCTTCGACGGCGTCGGCGGCGTGCGCATCGTCTACGACGTCTGGATCCCGGACGTCACGCCGCGTGGGGTGATCGTCCTGTCGCACGGGCTCGGCGAGCACGCCCGCCGCTACGACCACGTCGCTGCGCGCTTCGGCCAGGACGGGCTGGTGACCTATGCGCTCGACCACCGCGGGCACGGTCGCTCGGGCGGTAAGCGAGTGCTGGTCAAAGACATCTCCGAGTACACCGGCGACTTCGACACTCTGGTCGGGATCGCCACCAAAGAACATCCCGGGTCCACGCGCATCGTGCTCGGGCACAGCATGGGCGGCGGCATTGTGTTCGCCTACGGCGTCGAACACCCGGACGACTACGACCTGATGGTGTTGTCCGGACCGGCGGTGGCCGCGCAGTCCGCCGTATCGCCGCTGCTGGTGCTGGTCGCCAAGACTCTCGGCGCGATCGCACCCGGCCTGCCGCTGCAAGAACTCGATGCCAGCGCCATATCCCGGGACCCGGCGGTGGTGACCGCCTACAACACCGACCCACTGGTCCATCACGGCAAGGTTCCCGCCGGCATCGCCCGCGCGCTGCTGACGGTCGGCGAGACGATGCCGCAACGGGCCGCCTCGTTGACCGCGCCACTGCTGGTCGTGCACGGTTCCGAGGACAGGCTGATCCCCGCCGACGGCAGCCGCCAGTTGGTCGAGGCCGTCGGCAGTTCCGACGTCGAGCTGAAGATCTACCCCGGCCTGTATCACGAGGTGTTCAACGAGCCGGAGCAGGATCAAGTGCTCCACGATGTGGTCTCGTGGATCAACGCCCGACTGTGAGGCGCCGCGGCGGAAAGTCGTACGGTTCCTTTAGTTTGGTGGCATGACTGACGACAAGATGCTGGCGCGCATCGCAGCCCTGCTGCGTCAGGCCGAAGGCACCGACAACGCCCATGAGGCGGAGGCGTTCATGGCGGCCGCGCAACGGCTGGCTACGGCGACGTCCATTGACCTGGCCGTGGCGCGATCACATGCCGACAAGCGCACGCCCGCGCAGACGCCGGTCCAGCGCACCGTCACCATCGGCGCGGCCGGCACGCGGGGATTGCGGACGTATGTGCAGCTGTTCGTGGTGATCGCGTCGGCCAACGACGTGCGCTGCGACGTGGCATCGAACTCGACGTTCGTGTACGCCTACGGGTTTGCCGAGGACATCGACGCGACCCACGCGCTGTACGCCAGCCTGGTGGTTCAGATGGTGCGCGCGTCGGATGGCTACATCTCATCGGGGGCGCATCGGCCCACCCCGACAATCACCGCCCGCCTGAATTTCCAGCTGGCATTCGGCGCCCGGATCGGCCAGCGGTTGGTGGAGGCCCGCGAGCAGACCCAGCGAGAAGCGAAGAAGGATCGTCGTCGTCCGCCGGGAACCGCTATCGCGCTGCGGGACAAGGAAATCGAACTTCGCGACCACTACCGCGGCGCGTCGAAGGCGCGGGGCACCTGGCAGGCCAGCAGGGCTACTGCGGGGTATTCGTCGGCGGCGCGGCGGGCGGGGGACCGGGCCGGTAAGAGGGCGCGACTGGGAAACAGCACCGAGCTATCCGGGGCGCGGTCCGCGCTGGAGCGGTGAACGCCGAGGGATCGGCTGCGCGGGATTGGCAGCGCTCCAAGGTCTATGCCGCCGAGGAATTCGTCCGGACGTTGTTCGACCGCGCCGCCGAACACGGCTCACGCAGCGTGGAATTCTTCGGCGCGCAGTTGACACTGCCGCCGGAGGCGCGGTTCGGGTCGGTCCCGGCGGTGCAGCGCTACGTTGACGATGTGCTGGCGTTGCCGGCGGTACGACGACAGTGGCCCAAGGTAGCCCTGCTGACGGTGCGGGCGAGGCGGGCCGCTACCGCAGCACACTACGAAAACCGCGACGGCACAGGCATTATCGCGGTTCCCGACTTCGATACCGCCGACTGGGCGATGCGCGAGTTGGTGGTGCTACATGAGATCGCGCATCATCTGTGCGACGCACAACCGCCGCACGGATCGCAGTACGTCGCGACGCTGTGCACCCTCGCCGAGCTGGTCATGGGACCAGAACTCGGGCACGTGCTACGCGTGGTATACGCCAAAGAGGGTGTGCGGTAAGCACTTACGTGCGCAGCCGGCGACCGAACGTTAGACGGCGACCATTTCGTCGCCGCAGGTGCACCGGTACGGCTGGTCCGCGCCGGCGCAGTGGCATTCGACCTCGACGCGAACCCGGCAGCCACAGCCTTCGTGGGAACAGGTCAGTAGTGTTCCTGCCTCGTTTGCCATCTACTCCACCCTTATCTATCTCGGGACCCGCGAGTGGCGGGATTGTGTGGACAACGACGAACCTAGCATATACCCCATGGGGGTATCTAGTCCTCCGCCGTTATCTAGTGGCGGTCGGCGAAGGCGGCGGGCTAGCGTTGCCTCATGACCCAGAAGCCGAGTCCTGCCGACGTTGACGAATTCCTCGATACCATCGTGGTTGGCGACGATCCCGCGTTGTCTGCCGCCCTGGAGGCCAGCGACGCGGCCGGGTTGCCACGGATCGCGGTGTCGGCCCAACAAGGCAAGTTTCTGAGCCTTTTGGCTGGTGCGATCAAGGCTCGAAGCGTGCTGGAGATCGGCACCCTCGGCGGATTCAGCACGATTTGGCTGGCCCGGGGTGTGGGTCCCGACGGGCGGGTGCTCACGCTGGAATACGAGCCCACACACGCGGAGGTGGCGCGGGCCAACATCGACCGGGCCGGCGTCGGCGATCGGGTCGAGGTGGTCGTCGGCCCCGCGCTGGAGACATTGCCGACCGTGACCGACGGTCCCTTCGACCTGGTGTTCATCGACGCCGACAAGGAAAACAACGCCGGCTATCTGGAATGGGCCCTTCGGCTGACCCATCCGGGCTCAGTGATCGTGGTGGACAATGTTATTCGCGATGGCGCGATCTTGTCGCCGGACCCCGACGACAAAGTACGGGCGACGCGACGAACGCTGGAGATGATGGGTGAGCACCCGGAGCTTGACACCGCAGTGCTCCAGACGGTCGGGGCGAAGCACTGGGACGGGTTCGCGCTCGCGTTGGTGAAGTAATACTGCGACGCGCGAAGGGTATCGACAGGTACACGGCGACAGCGCGCCCAGTCCGCCAGCCTTGGTGACCGCCCCGGCCAACAGTCCGCCACCCATCCCGGCCTGACCCACCGGAACGTCGAGGGCGAGTCGATCTCCGATGTCCAGCTTTCTTACTCGCCCTGGGCCGTAGCGGCGTCGAGCAACGCGCGCACAGTCGTATAGATCTGCCGGGCCGCATCGTCGACGGTGCTCATGGGCTGCAGCATATGGCTGAAGGTCAGGCGGACGTCGACTTCGACGACCGAGTCCAAGTGCCGGTCGATCAAATCCGGAAGATCATAGAAATCCCGAGCGGCCGCGGCAATCATGTCCATTGCACCCCGCCAGATGGGTGTCGGTCCCTCGGTCAGTAGCGGAGTCAAGCCGACCTCCGTATCGCGAGCACGTGTGAGGCTCGCTTTGACCAGGGGGTCGTCGGCGCCGGCGCGCATGGTGAACGCCGCGCCGGCCGCAAGACCGGCGGCCACGTCGTCGGGATGGCCATGCATGGCCGAAATGACCCCGGTAATGAATCGGTCGGTCTCCCTTTGGACCAGAGCTTGGCCCAGTGCCTGCTTAGCGCCGATCTCCTTGTACAGCACTTGTCGGCTGATGCCGACCGTGGCGGCGATGCGTGACATGTTCACCGCCTGCCAACCCTCGGCGCAGACCAGCGCATACGCCGCGTCCAAGACGCGCCCGCGCAACAACTCGCGAACCTCGACCTGAAAGTTCGGCGCTTCCGACATGCGTCACAGCATACGACAAATCTGGTCAAGGTGTCATGATTGACAACAGTCAGGCCAAAACTGTATACATCAAGTACAACTATTGGTTAGTTGTAACCGGGAGCGGGCGCGAGGGTGAATCCGGATGGTTCCGTCGTCGAATCGTCGATGCGCTGCGGGCGAGAATGCACCGCAGAAGATCCCGCTTACGACCGGCAGGGGAGTTGCCCCGTCGCACCTGCGAACCGGGGCCAAGCCGCGGTGAGACGTCCACGGACCGACTTGGCGTGGCACCCTCAGCAGCAAGCCACGATTGTTCGGGAGGCGATGGCCCAGCTGTCCGATCCGCAGCTTGCCATGATCTACCGCTCCCATTACCTCGGGCGGACGACGACGCAGATCGCCGCAGAACTGGGGACCAACGGCGAGGTCGTCAAGCATGAACTGCACCGCGCATTGCATACAATGCGGATGACCGTGCAAAGCGCGAGCAGCGGACGCTAATCGGCAGGACTTCTGGCCGGAAAATGTTCTGCGGCCCCGATTTAGCCGCAGACCGCTCCGATCGCCGCCGAACCCACCAGCTTGACGTACTTGGCCAGCACTCCAGTGCTGTACCGCGGTGGCAGCGGGGTGAAACCCTCACGGCGGGAAGCGAACTCGTCGGGGTCGACCAGCACGTCCAAGGTGCTCTTGGCGACGTCGAGCCGGATTCGGTCGCCGTCGCGCAGGAAGGCGATCGGTCCGGCGTCGGCCGCCTCGGGCGCGACGTGCCCCACGCACAGGCCGGTGGTGCCGCCAGAGAACCGGCCGTCGGTCAACAGCAGCACGTCCTTGCCAAGCCCGGCGCCCTTGATGGCGCCGGTGATAGCGAGCATTTCCCGCATCCCAGGGCCGCCCTTGGGGCCTTCGTAGCGGATCACCACCGCGTCACCGTGGGTGATGGTGCCGTCGGCCAAGGCGTCCAACGCGGCCCGCTCCCGATCGAAAACCCTTGCGGTGCCTTCGAACACGTCGTCGTCGAAACCCGCCGTCTTCACTACGGCGCCCTCGGGCGCCAGCGACCCGTGCAGGATGGTGATCCCCCCGGTGGGGTGGATCGGATGGTCGAGAGCGTGCAGCACCTTGCCGTCGGGATCCGGCGGCGCGATGTGCGCGAGGTTCTCCGCGACGGTACGCCCAGTCACCGTCAAGCAGTCGCCGTGCAGCAGGCCGGCATCGAGCAAGGCCTTCATCACCACCGGAACACCGCCGATGTGGTCGACGTCGGACATCACGTGCTGGCCGAATGGCTTGACGTTGGCCAGGTGTGGCACGCGTGCACCGATCCGGCTGAAGTCGTCGAGCGACAATTTGACGTTGGCCTCGTAGGCGATCGCCAGCAGATGCAGCACCGCGTTGGTCGACCCGCCGAACGCCATCACCACCGCGATCGCGTTCTCGAACGCCTGCTTGCTGAGGATGTCGCGGGCGGTGATGCCGCGCCGCAGCAGTTCGACGACGGCTTCCCCGCTGTGGCGCGCGAATCCGTCGCGGCGACGGTCGGTCGCCGGTGGCGAGGCGCTGCCCGGCAGCGACATGCCCAGCGCCTCGGCGGCACAGGCCATGGTGTTCGCGGTGTACATGCCGCCGCAGGCGCCCTCGCCGGGGCAGATAGCCCGCTCGATGGCGTCGACGTCCTCGCGCGGTATCAGACCGCGAGCGCACGCGCCGACCGCCTCGAACGCGTCGATTATGGTGACCTCGCGCTCGCTGCCGTCGGACAGCTTGACGCGACCGGGAAGTATTGTGCCCGCGTAGAGGAACACCGCCGCCAGATCCAGTCTCGCCGCGGCCATCAGCATCCCGGGCAGCGATTTGTCACACCCGGCCAGCAGCACCGATCCGTCCAGGCGTTCGGCCTGCATGACGGTTTCCACGCTGTCGGCGATCAGTTCACGAGACGGCAGCGAGAAGTGCATGCCCTCGTGGCCCATCGAGATACCGTCGGACACCGAAATCGTGCCGAACTCCAGCGGATAGCCGCCCGCGGCGAACACCCCGTCCTTTGCCGCCTTCGCCAGCCGGTCCAACGACAGGTTGCAGGGCGTGATCTCGTTCCACGACGAGGCCACTCCGATCTGGGGCTTGGCGAAGTCGTCGTCGTCCATGCCTACCGCCCGCAACATGCCACGTGCGGCGGCCTTCTCCAGGCCGTCGGTGACCTCACGGCTGCGGGGTTTGATATCGACGGCGGACGACGGATTGCTGGTATCGCGCATTGTCTAAGTATGCGTGGGGTGCCCGGTGTCCCAAAATCAATTTAGATACCCCGGTGGGGTATAGAATATGCTGGCGAGAAGCCGATTCGCCGGGGTCGGCGTCGAGATCGCTCAAGCTGGCATTGAGAATGGTCTCAATACCGGCGCCGTTACGCCGAGATCGACACCAAGATGCTGGAGATGAGATGACACCCGCACGCGGATACTCGTCGCAGAAGGACAACTACGCCAAACGGCTGCGGCGCATCGAGGGGCAGGTGCGTGGCATCGCCAAGATGATCGAAGACGACAAATACTGCATAGACGTCCTCACCCAGATCAGCGCCGCCAACAACGCACTGCGATCGGTGGCGCTGAACCTGCTCGACGAGCACCTGGGACACTGCGTCAGCCGCGCGGTCGCCGAGGGCGGAAGCGAGGCGGACGAGAAGCTGGCCGAAGCCTCCGCCGCGATCGCGCGACTCGTCCGGTCCTGAGCGCTAACGCGATCAGCGCATTGCATGGTTGAGTAGTGGCCGTGGGGCCAGCCCGTACCGACGGAGCAGCGCGATTGCGCCGCTGGCGGACTAACCCCCCAACGCAGGAAGGCCGCGCCGCTTCGAGCGGGCCGTGGACACCGCGGATCGCGATGCAGTTGGCCGTGTTGGCCGCGGCGGCCTTCATCTATGTGACCGCCGAAATTCTGCCGGTCGGTGCGCTGCCCGCGATCGCGCGCGGCCTGCACGTGAGCGTGCCCATGGTCGGCACGTTGCTGGCCTGGTACGCGCTGGTGGCGGCGGTGACCACGATTCCGCTGGTCCGTTGGACCGCGCATTGGCCGCGGCGCCGTGCGCTGCTGCTGTCCTTGGCGTGCCTGACCGCATCCCAGCTCATCTCGGCGGTGGCGCCCAACTTCGCCGTGCTGGCCGGTGGCCGGGTGCTCTCGGCGATCACGCACGGCCTAATGTTGTCGGTCCTCGCACCGATCGCCACTCGGCTGGTCCCGGCCAGCCACTCCGGACGTGCGACAACGATGATCTACGTCGGCATCAGCCTGGCGGTGGTGGTCGGAAGCCCGGCCACGGCGGCGATGAGCTTGCTGTGGGGCTGGCGGGTTGCTGTCGTCGCGGTGGCCGCGGTAGCCGCCGTGGTCACGGTGGCGGCCTGGGCCGTACTGCCGGTGCTGACGTTGACCCAGGAGCAGCTGGCCCACGTCGGGTCGGGGGCGGGGCATTATCGCAATCGGCGGCTGGTCATCGTGAGCTTGCTCACCATGGTCGCGGTCACCGGCCACTACATCTCCTACACCTATATCGCGGTGATCATCCGTGACGTCGTCGGTGTGCGGGGACCGGCTATTGCCTGGTTGCTCGCCGCTTATGGCGTCGCGGGACTGTTGGCGATGCCGCTGATCGCCCGGCCGTCGGACCATCGGCCCAGAGCGGCGGTCATCAGCTGCATGGCGGCCCTGTGGGGGACGTTCCTGGTGCTGATCGCGCTGGCTTTGCACGGTTCGCACGTAGCGGCGGGCTTAGAGATCGAAGCGATCGGGATCGCCGCGATCGCGTTGTGGGGTGCCACCGCCAACGGTGTGTCTCCAATGCTGCAAGCTGCGGCGATGCGCGCCGGAGCCGACGACCCGGACGGGGCGTCCGGGCTGTACATGGCGGCCTTCCAGATCGGCATCATGGCCGGATCCTTCGCCGGCGGGCTGCTGTACGAACGCAGCGTGCTGGCGATGTTGGCCGCGTCAGCGGTCCTGATCGGCGCCGCAGGCGCCGGGATGACCGCCGAGAGACAGTTGTTTGACGTCCCCGCTGACGGGCACCGGTAGAATCTGTCGTAACGATCGACAACACCGCAGGTCAGCGGCCTATAAGGGGCCAGCGTGGCGGCTAAATCAAGACTGCCGAATTAGTAGACGGTGTAACCGCTAGGCATACTGGGTTGAGACGTGACTGGAGGAATACATATGTCGCGAAGGACCGTGACTCCTTTCGTCGCTGCGCTGAGCGCGGCGGGAATGACCGCCGCACTGACATTGGCGTGCGGTTCGGCGTTGGCTGACCCGGAGCCGGCACCGCCGCCACCGCCCGCGCCGGGCGTGGACGCCCCTGCGCCGCCGGCACCGCCGCCGCCCGCTGACCCGCTTGCGGCACCGCCGGCGCCGGCGCCGGGGATCCCTGCACTCCCGCCCGCGCCGGGCGACCCGTTGGCCCCGCCGGCGGCGGCGCCGGGAGCGGTGCCTGGAGCGACGCCGGCCGCCGTTCCGGCGGGGCCGGTTGTCGGGCAGAACCCGCAGCCGTTCGTCGGCGAGCCGCCTTTCGTGCCGCCCACCTTCAACCCGGTCAACGGCGCGACGGTCGGGGTCGGCGAGCCGATCATCATCAACTTCGCCCGCCCGATCGCTGACAAGGCGATGGCCGAACAGGCGATCCATGTGTCATCGACCCCGCCGGTGTCCGGCAAGTTCTACTGGCTAACCCCCAGCCAGGTGCGGTGGCGCCCGCTGAGCTTCTGGCCGGCGCACACCGCGGTGCACGTCGACGCCGCGGGCACCCAGAACAACTTCGTCACCGGCGATTCGCTGATCGCCACCGCCGACGACGCCACCCACACGCTGACCGTCGCCCGCAACGGAACAGTGGAGCAGACCTTCCCGATGTCGATGGGTATGGCTGCGGGTGGACACCAGACGCCGAACGGCACCTACTACGTGCTCGACAAGAAGGCCAAGGTGGTCATGGACTCGTCGACGTACGGGGTGCCGGTCAACTCGACGTACGGCTACAAGGTGGACGTTCAGGACGCCGTGCAGTTCGACAACAGCGGTGACTACGTGCACAGCGCGCCGTGGTCGGTGTCTGACCAGGGCAAGCGCGACGTCAGCCACGGCTGCATCAACATCAGCCCGTCCAACGCAAGGTGGTTCTTCACCAACTTCGGCGCCGGCGACCCCGTCATCGTGAAGAACTCCGTCGGGACCTACTCGAAGAACGACGGCTCGAACGACTGGCAGCTCTAATAAGCTGACACTAGCGAAATCAAGGCGGGATGATGCCTGCGCCAATAAATGTGCGGTTTTCGTACCGTCCCTTTATTTTGCTGCTAAGAATCGGTCATGGCTGATGATCCATGTAGCGCCAACGTGGGCTGGAGCATCATGGCGGGTGCGGGTGCCGATTCGACACTCGCCGGAGTATTGGCCGGCTTCCTGATCGTCGCTGCAACGGCGCTGCTCGCACAATGGAATGATCGGTCCGATCCCGACACGTTCGCGTTGTTCGCTTCTGGGGTACCAGCCCTGACGCTATCCAGCTATCTCTTCACCGTATTGGCGGGCTCGCAACCTGTCTCGGGATATTGTGGCCAAATGTGGGGCCAATGGCTCTCTGCATTCGCGCTGCTATTAATCGGCGCCGCCGTCCTCCTGTGTGGCTTAGGATGGGCGCTCGTAAGTTACAGCGACAACCTGGCGGTGAAGCTGCTCGAGATAAACCGTCCGATGGAAAGGGTAGAAAAAACCCGCAGATTCTTCATCAGTTTGAGCGGATGCCTCTCGCTCGGCGGTACCACAGCGATGACATGTTGGCTACTTTCCGCCGCAATTGTCTACCTTAAAGCCACCACCACCAGGAAGAGTTGGTGGGGCAAAACGGTTTACCCGTCTTTTGAATTCCTCCACATCAAGTGGTACGAGATGTTCTTTGTGTTCCTTTTCGGCCTATACGTCGTCGTCCGTACTGCGTATCTTGTTATCTCCCGCACACTTGCTGCCAGGCGAGAAAACGTTGCTTCATGCATTGGGTATACCCCGCGTGATACCACGCGAGTGAATGTTGCTTCACACACTGGGCCTACCCCGGCCGTCTTGGAGTCTCGCACTCCACTCGACGTCCGGAAATACAAACGCGCAGAGCGCGCGCGCGACGAGATTTGCATCGCCGTCGCTATAGCATTATTGACGCTACTTGCGGTTGTTTTGACGAGACAAGCCGTTGACGAGAAGTTTTCGGTCGCGGCGACCTGGGGCATTATCGGCCTTTTACTCGGTGTATATATTATCGCTCGATTGGCTTACTGTGGTGTGGTCCGATTCTGCGGTCGCACGCTTCCAGAGGAAACCGCGGACAAGAGATTCGCCGATGCCGATGCCAGGGTTCAAAAAACGCGCTCCCTTGAAAAACCGGAAGACGCGATCCGAATCAAGTACTCGCTTCAAAGGCTTGGCGCGACCTCCTACCACGTCGTCATCTTTGCCATTGTGGGAACGCTGTTCGCCGCGGCATTGACGCAGGGATCGTTCTGGCCCGGGATGACTACCGTATCCCTTTGGCTCGGGGGCTTGTACCCCGCCTGTATGTTCCTCGGGCTAAGTTACGCGGTCCCTGGGGGGTCGACTACAAAGTTGCCGGCATGGAAAACGTGGCGAGGCTGGAGCCTTCTGCCCTGATCTAGCGCTCGGGCCGCCTAATTCCAGATCCTGACCCGGCGTTGCGGGTCCAGGTACAGCTCGTCCTTGTCGGCGACGCCGAACGCGTCGTAGAAGGCGTCGATGTTGCGAATGACGCCGTTGCAGCGGAACTCCGGCGGCGAGTGGGGGTCGATGGCCAGCCGCCGTATCGCCTCGGCGTCCCGTGACTTGGTGCGCCACACCTGCGCCCAGCCGAAGAACACCCGCTGCACGCCCGAGAGGCCGTCGATGACAGGAGCGGCCTCGCCGTTGAGCGACAGCTCATAGGCCAACAGCGCGATGGAAAGACCGCCCAGATCGCCGATGTTCTCGCCCACGGTGAACGCGCCGTTGACGTGGTGGCCGTTGTCCAGCCCGCGCGGCGTGTAGACATCGTACTGCTCGATCAGCGCTTTGGTACGGGCGCCGAACTCGGTGCGGTCGTCGTCGGTCCACCAGTCGACCAGATTGCCGTCGCCGTCGTATTTGGCGCCCTGGTCGTCGAACCCGTGCCCGATTTCGTGGCCGATCACCGCGCCGATACCGCCGTAGTTGGCGGCGTCGTCGACGTCGGGGTCGAAGAACGGTGGCTGCAAAATGCCTGCGGGGAAGACGATTTCGTTCATGCCTGGGTTGTAGTACGCGTTGACGGTCTGCGGGGTCATGAACCACTCGTCGCGGTCGACCGGGCCACCCAGCTTGGCCATCTCCCGGTCGGAGTTGACCTCGTTGCCGCGCCGGTAGTTGCCGTAGAGGTCGCCGCGGTCGATCACCAGCTTCGAGTAGTCCCGCCATTTGTTCGGGTAGGCGACTTTGGCGGTGAACTTGTCCAGTTTGACCAGCGCGCGTTGCCGCGTCTCCGGGGTCATCCAGTCCAGGTTGCTGATGCTGACCCGATACGCCTCACGCAGGTTAGCGACCAGCGCGTCGATGCGTGCCTTGGCATCGGGCGGGAAATGCTTTTGGACGTAAAGCTTTCCGACGGCGTCGCCCAGCATGCCTTCCACCAGCCCGACTCCGCGCTTCCAGCGCTCGCGGATCTGCTCGGTGCCGGTAAGCCTGCGGCCATAGAACGCGAAGTCCTCGGCTACCAGCGCATCGGTGAGCAATCCGGCGCGGGCGTGGATAAGGCGCCAGCGCGCCCAACTCTTCCAGTCGTCGAAATCCTCGTTGCGCCAGAGTTCGGCGAACGTCGTCACGTAATCCGGTTGGCGCACAACAAGTTCAGCGACGGCTTCGGGTGTGCTGCCCAACGCCGCCACCCAGGCCGGCCAGTCGAAGCCCACTGCCTCGGTCTGCAGATCGGCGAAGGTGCGCAGGTTGTAGGTGAGGTCGGCGTCGCGCCGCTTGACCACATCCCAGTGCGCGGCGGCCAGTTTGGTCTCCAACGCCACGATCCGTGACGCGGTCTGGCGATGATCGTCGGGCGTGCCGCCGTAGACGAGCGCGAACATCCGGGCGATGTGATCCGGGTAGGCGGCCAGCAGCTCGGCATGCTGCTCGTCGCGATAGTAGGACTCGTCGGGCAGTCCCAGCCCCGACTGGCTGACGTGAACCAGGTAGCGGGTGGAGTTCTTGGAGTCGGTGTCGACGTACACACCGACCCCACCGCCCACGCCGGTACGTTGCAGGGCACCGACAACGGTCGCGAGCGCGTCCGGGTCGGCGGCGCCGTCAATCGCCGCCAACTCGTCGAGCAGCGGTTGCACGCCCCGCTGTTCGACCGTCTCATCGTCCAGGAAGCTGGCGTACAGATCGCCGATGCGTTGCTCGTCGGTGCCGGGCGCCGATATCTTCTCGCTGACTTCGGTGATCAGGTCGCGCACCTGGACCTCTGCCCGGTCGAACAACGAGCGGAAGGCGCCGTCGGTGGCGCGGTCGGCCGGGATCGCATAGTCGGCCAACCAGCGGCCGTTTACATGGCCGAACAGGTCGTCTTGGGGGCGGGCACGAGCGTCGACATGGCTCAGGTCGATGCCCGAGCGGATAGCTTCTACCGTCACGCCACCATTGTTCCTTAAGCCGCCAGGCTGTATCGGATCGCCGGGCTTCTCCTCATCGCCCTGCGGGCTCTGCATCGTCGCCCGGCTAGGCTCACGGCCATGCCCGACGCCGAGCAGACCAGGCCAGCCGCCGACGACGGCGACGACGAGGCGGCGCCCGACGACGTGCACGGCCCGGCCATCTCCGGTTATGGCGTCGCTTCGGCAGCGTTGGGAGCGCTCACCGTGGCGGCTATCGCCCTGGCCGCGGTCATCTGGGTGACGCACCGCAGCGACGTTGACGAGCGCGGTTACCGAAGCCGAGTCATGCAAGCCGCCGTCGACTGGACGGGCGTGCTGATCAATATGAACACCGGCAACATCGCGGCCAGCCTGCAGCGGCTGCACGACGGGACCGTCGGGGAACTCAACGCCGATTTCGACTCGGCCATGCAGCCCTATCAGCAAGTGGTCCAGCGGCTGCAATCGACCAGCCACGGTCAGGTCGAGGCGGTCGCGGTCGAAGCCGTGCACCACGACCTCGACGCCCAGCCCGGCACTCCCCGGCCCGCGGAGCAACTGCCGGCCTCGATCGCCCGTCGGACAGAAACGGTGATGGTGGTCGCCACGTCGGTCAGTGAGAACGCCGGCGGCAAGCCGCAGACCGTGCACTGGAACCTGCGGTTAGGCGTCTCCGACGTGGACGGCAAGCTGATGATTTCGCGGCTCGAGTCCATTCGATGAGAAACGCCTGGAGAGTCTTCGCGTTCGACATCGCCGCGCCGCTGGCCGCGATCTGCGCGCTGCTGGCGATCGGGGTCGTTCTGGCCTGGCCGCGGTGGTGGGTGTCGGCGTGTTCGGTGTTGGTGCTGCTCATCGTCGAAGCGATAGCGGTGAATGTCTGGCTGCTGCGCCGGGATTCAGTGACCGTCGGCACCGACGACGACGCGCCCGGTCTCCGGTTAGCGGTGGTGGCGCTGTGCACGGTGGCGGTGGTGTCGGCCGTGCTAACCGGTTACACCCACTGGACGTTGCCGGACCGGCGGTTGAAGTCCGACTCGGCGGAGGTGGTGCGGATAGCGACCGGGATGGCCGAGGCGACGGCCACCTTCTCGCCGCAAGAACCGACGGCCTCCATCGACCGGGCCGCGGCCATGATGGTGCCCGAACAGGCGACCGCATTCAAGGACAATTTCGCAAAGGCCACAGCGGATTTGGCGCACCGGAACGTCACCGCTTCGGCTTCGACGCTGGAAGCCGGCGTCGAAGCGATCGGGCCGTCTGCGGCCGTCGTGGCGGTGGTGCTGCGCGCTACCCAGAACACGCCGGGTCAGCCGCCCAGCAACGCGGTGCTGGCGCTACGGATCACACTGAGCAAGCAGGGCGATCATTGGCTGGTCCTTGACGTGTCGCCGATCAACGCCCGCTAACGACGGTCAGCGCAACCGGGCGTGCTCGACCATGAGGCAACGATCCATCACCACGTGCATACCGGCGGCTTCGGCGTCGTGGCCCACTTGTTCGTGCCATAAACCTTCTTGCAGCCAAAGGGTTTTCGGTCGTTGCGCAAGGGCCAGGATTTCGGCCAATACCGATGGCAGCTCCTCGTACCGACGGAACACGTCGACCATGTCGGGCACTACAGGCAAGTCGGCCAACCGCGGATAGGTTGGGGCGCAGTCGATCTCGGTGATGGTCGGGTTGATCGCATAAACCTGGTAGTCACCCGTCGAGAGCAGATACGAATAGATCTCGTGACTCGGCCGCGCCGGTTTGTCCGAGGCGCCGACCACCGCGATGGTGCGGGTCTCGGCCAGGATCCGTTGCAGCGTCACATCGTCGGGCTGGTCGAGCATCAGTGGCTGCGGGGCGGCCGGTGCGGCGCGCGCGGACCAGGCTGCTGCGGTGGCTGTGGATTTCGGGCCTTCGCGAACCGGTCGGACAGCCGGCGCATCCGGATCATCAACGATGCCGTCGGGCTGGTCGTGGCGGTCAGGTAGGCGCCCAGCTCGTCGACGGGCACTCCGATCCGGGACGCGAATTCGGGCGTCTTCAGCCCCGACCGCTCGATCAGCAACCGGACGTGGCGGGCCACTTCGGTGCGCTCGTTGGCCTCGAGGTGTGCGCGGGCGCGGTCCAGTACCTCCGCCAGCGCCTTGGAGATGCCGTACGGCCGCGAGCTCTCCAGCACTTCTTCGACCTGGCGTGCGGTGCGCCCGTACGGGTCGCGTTTGATCGCGACCGCGATCTGCTTCCAGGTGGCGATGTCGCCACCTTCCAGGGCCGAGCGAATGGCCGAGGTCGGCCAGAACTCCACGGGCCGCTCGGCATTGCGAGGGCGGGCGGGGGATCGATGCGGCGCCGGTCCGTGGCGTCGGTCGGGTGCCAACGTCACCTCGCCTCCTCCAACATCGCCACTGCCACCGACAGGCAGCGCTGCCTGACCTCCTCCCAGTCTGCCTTTCCATCCGGACCGGGCCAACTATCGTCGTCGAGATCCGACGGATGTGGGTCCGCGAGCCGCCGGACCAACTGGGTAGCGATCCATTGCCGCCTGGGTGATTGACCAGAGTAATACCTATCCATCCCGGCCAGTACCAATGCGGCGGTCTCGGCCTCCATCGTGTCGACCAGCTCGGCAAATTCGGCGTAATCCCGGCTGCTGTTGCGCGACATGATCAGGTAGCCCATGAGCCGCAGTGTCTCTGCACCGGTCGGGATCTGCAGCCGGTCGCCGGTGGGCAACTGCACGTGGGTGATTTCCACCGGGCTGCGCCGCTCGAACGTCGGGTGGTCGGTCTCGGCCTCGGTTTCCAGCGCGTCGAGAGCGACCGAGAGCCGGCCGCGCCACAGCGTGACCGGATGTACGGGCCGGACCGCGCGCGGTGCCGCGCGGCCGGCCCCGTTGCGGTGCGGCAAGCCGCCGGTCAACTTTTTGGTCGTCGTATGACCGTTGGTGCCGGCCGCCGTCCCGGCAACGACCAATTGATGCGTGCTGGCGTCATCTCCGCCCTTGACGTGTTCCCGCAGTGCGCCGTTGCGCCCACATCCGGTGAAAGCCAGCGGGTCGGCCACGGTAATCGCGTCCGGGATCAGGTGCTTGAGCCTGGCCGCGGACTTCAGCACGATCCGAAGGTCTGCGGCGGGCACTACAGGCGCCAAGATGTCCTCGGGGATCATCAAGACATTGCCGAGATCGACTGTGGGTAAAGGCTTTTCGAAGTCAACCGATGGCAGGATGCGTTCCAGCCAACCGGGCAGCCACCAGTTCCAATGGGCAAACATCGCCATCAGGGCGGGCACCATCACCAGCCGCACCACGGTGGCGTCCACCGCGATCGCGACGGCGCAAGCCACCCCGATCTCGGCCACCAGCGGCATACCGGCGAACGCGAAACCGATGAACACCGCGATCATAATCAGCGCGGCGCTGGTGATGGTGCGCGCGCTGGTACTTACGCCGTAGGCCACGGCGTCGCGGGTGTGACCGGATTGCAGGAACCGTTCCCGGATTCGGGTCAGCAAGAAGATCTCGTAGTCCATCGACAAGCCGAACGTCATGGCCAGCACCAGCGGTGGAACGGTGCTGTCGATCGAGGTGATCGGCGCGAAGCCCAGCTTCTCCAGCCAGCCCCACTGGAAGACCATCACCAAACTGCCGTATGCCGCGGCCACCGACAACACCGTCATCAGCACGCCCTTGAACGCCAAGAACACCGACTGAATCGAGATCAGCAGCATGACGAACGCGATCAGCGCGACGAAAACCAAGACCAGCGGTTGGGTCCTGGACACCTGGTCGTCGAAGTCTTTGATCAGCGCCGTCGGTCCGCCGACGTCCACCTGTGCCGAGCCCTCGCCTGCCGCGGGTAGGCGGGCCCGCATCCACGCGATGCTGCTGCGCGCGCCCAGGTCCTCGGGATCCACTGACAGCACACCGGACAACATCGCGCTGGTGTTGTTGTCGGCGAACACCGGCGGTGCCACCGATACGCTGGGGCCGGGCGCCTGCGCCATCTTTTGGCTGACCGCCGTCAGGGTCGCAGTGTGCGTGGGCGAGGACGCGTCCCCGTTGGGGAAAGTCACCAGCACCTGCACCGGGCCCAGCGCGCCGGGCCCCAGCGCCTCGGCCGCCGCGGACACCCCGGCGCGAATCTCATGCGACGAGTCGAATTGCCGAAGCAGGCTGTTGCCCAGCACCATCGACAGCGCGGGCACCGCCATGGTGATGAGGACCGCCGATGCCACCAACGCCGAGATCCACGGCCGGCGCATGACCCCGCCGATCCAACGACTCCAGAACCGCGACTGCGTCGTTTCGGGTCGCCGCGACCAGTGCAGCACCGCGGATCTCTTGGCGGCCGCCCGGCCGAACGTCGCCAGCACCGCGGGTGTCATGGTGGTCGAGGTCAGCATCGCGACCGCTACCGCGAGAATCGCGCCGGTGGCCATGGACGTCAGCGCGGGGGTGTCGATCAAATAGATCCCGGTGAGCGAGGCCACCACGGTCATCCCGGAGAGCACCACGGCAAGGCCGGACGTCGCCATCGCCGCATCGACCGCCTCCTGCGGCTGGCGTCCGGCGCGCAGTTCCTCGCGGAAGCGCATCAAGATGAACAGCGAATAGTCGACCGCCAGGGCGATGCCGAACATCGACACCGTCGAGGTGACGAAGACCGACATCGTGGTGTAGGCCGACAGCAGATAGACCAGGCCCATGGTGATGGCGACGGTGCAGATGCCCAAGGCCAGCGGGATCGCGGCGGCGGCAAGCGAACCGAACACCGCCAGCAACACAATCAGGATGATCGGAAGGTTCCAGCGTTCCGCCGCGGCGATGTCGTGTTTGGTGTTGGCCGCCGCCGCCGTGCTCAGCGCGCCCTGGCCGATGACGTACAGCCTGACCCGGCCGTTTTCCATTTGCCCCGGCCGCTCGCCCTGGACGCCGACCTTTGCCCGCAGCTTCTTGGCGGCGTCGCTGGCGCTGCTGTTGTTGGAGGAGTCCAGTCGCAACGACACCACATACGGCCGGTCGGGCGCCGGTGCCGGCTGGGCCGAATTTTTCACCACCGCGACGTCGGAGACCTGGCCGGCGACTTGCTGCAGAAACGTTGCAGCGGCGTTCATATCTTCGTAGCTGGCGTCCGCGCGCGGCGCCGCGACTAGCGCCAACGGCGACGTGCCCTGGTCGGGGTAATGCGCCTCGAGTTGATCGTGGACGCGCAGCGACTGGGATCCGGCCACCTCGAAACCGCCGCCGGTAAGGTGACCCGACTGGGTCACCGTCAGGTAGATCGCGGGTATCAGCGCGAGCAACCAACCTGTGAAGACCAGCCAGCGAAATCTGCGCAGGTTGCTGCTTAGGCGCATCATGAAGTGCTGGATTTCGGTCTCCCCGCATCAGGTTTAGCGGCGACCCCGCTGCGCCCGGCTTCGCCGCGCCATTGCGATCGCCGCTAACGTCGCGTGCAGGTCAGCGTACCCCAGCAAGCTATGTGACCGGGCGCGCTGAGCTGCAACAACTCGGCAACGATGTCGATGTGACGAGTTTCTTCCGCGCTGAATTGGCGGGCCCGCCGGAACGGATGGCAGGATGGCCGGTGGGCGTTAGCGGTTTGTTATATCCGGCCGCTGATCGCAATCGTGTGCGGGGCCGACCCAGATTCGCAAGCCCATAACGGCAAGCCATAAGGAGCTACCTATGACGTCCCTGATTGGGAGTAGCGCGACGTTGCGCCGACGGCTGTTCGGCGTACTGACCGCCACCGCGCTGGGTGGTGTCACCGCGGTGGTGCTGCTGTCTGCGCCGTCGGCGGTCGGCGCGTCTGATCCCTGTGCTGCCAGTGAGATGGCGCGGACGATCGGCAACGTCGCCAGGTCCGCCGGCGACTACCTGGACGGGCATCCGGAGACCAACCAGGCAATGACGAGTGTCTTGCAAGAGCCGGCCGGACCGCAGTCGGTCAACGCGATGAAGGCGTACTTCGACGCCAATCCCAAGGCGGCGAGCGACATGCAGACGATCGCGCTGCCGCTCGCGAGGTTGTCGAGCCGGTGCAAGCTGCCGATCAGCCTTCCTCAGGTGCTCGGCTTCATGCAGAGCGCGCAGGGCGGCCTTCCGGGCGGGCTGCCCGGCGGCCTGCCGAATGCCGCGGCGCAGGCCATCAACGGCGCCCAGGGCGCGCTGCCTTCGGGCGGCGTTCCGGCTGCGGCGCCGGCCGCACCCGCCGGGCCGGCGATGATGCCGGGGCTGAGCGCCGTTAGGTAGGCGTTCGCCTAGTTCTGCGCAGAGTCTCGGCGGCCGGATCCGGTGGCGGCAGTGGGCCCTGTAGCGCATCCCCGGGCAACTCCACCGCGGCGGGGTCGGCTGCTGACGCATCGCGGGTCTCAGCGTCGATATCGATGTCGTTCTCGGTGCGGAACATGAAGAAGAACACCACCCAGCCGACGGCGGCCAGCAGCAACCAGCTGATCAACCGGTAGATCAACATCGTCGAGATGGCGCCGGACAACGGCATCCCGCTGGAGGCCAAACCGGGCACCAGCACCGCCTCCACGACCAACAGGCCACCGGGCATCAGCGGTATCGTGCCGACCGCGCGGGCGGCCGCACAGGCCACCGTCAACCCGCCAATCGATGCGTGATACCCGGCCGCGTACGCGGCGAAGCCCAGGCAGGCGACGTCGGCGAACCGGTTGACAAGTGACCAGCTGAAGGCCGCCGCCAAGTCGCGCCGGCTCAGGCTGACCGACTCCAGCTGGGCGAGCATCTGGCGCCACTTCGCCAGGCCGGTGTCGGCCGGTCGACCGCGGACCGAGTTGACCCACGACAACACCCGGCACCCGATCCCGTCGATCAGCTCGGGCCGCGACGCCACCGCCTGGGCCAGCAGCAACAACGCGACGAAGCCGCCCAGTGTAAACAGCAACGAGAACGGGTTGTTCTTCGCGCCGAGGAAAAACGCCCCGCCCAGACCAAGCAGCGCCAGCCCGCCCGCTTGCAGCACACCCGACATCACCAGCTGCCACGACGCCACCAACGTCGACGCACCCCAAATCCGTTGCTGCCTAAGCAGAAACGTCGCAGCCAGCACCGGACCACCGGGCAGCGTCGTGCTCAGCGAATTGGCCGCGTAGTAGGCGGCTTCCGACCGCAATTTTCGGACATGCACCCCCGCCGATGCCAGCAAGGTCCGCTGGACCTCGGCGAAGCTGTGCATCAAGACGACCGCCGACAGCGCCGAGGCCAGCAGCCAGTACCACTTCGCCGACAACAGACTCTTGGCGGCCTTCGCCAGCTGGTCCCACACCAGCGCCACCTCGACCGCCAGCACGATCGCGACGACGCCCAGCACAGCCCAGCGCACCCACCAGTACTTGCCGCGGGCCCGTTCTTCGTCGTGACCGTCGACGTTCGTGGCCGGTGCGTCGCGAGACACGTAATTCAGCGTAGCCGCGCGGGTCGCACCAGGATCGCTGCCCGGCACCGGTGTCCGCACTGTATTTGCACGGTGACATACGGTCCGGCGGTTAGGCTTGACGATTATGCCGTCGAAGGCCGCCGACGAGTCCGTAGAACCCATCGTTCGGAAAACGGCCGCCTGGTCCTGGCGGTTATTGGCCATCTTCGCCGCCGTGATGGCGCTGTTATGGGTAATCGCGCGGCTGGAAATCATCGTCGTACCGGTGCTACTGGCGCTGATGTTGAGCGCATTGCTGGTCCAGGCGGTGGATTGGCTGGACCGTCGGGGGGCTCCCCGCGGTGGCGCGGTCGCCCTGGTGCTATTGACCGGCTTCGCGATTCTGGGCGGCATCATGACATTCGTCATCAGCCAGTTCATCATCGGTTTGCCGGATTTGGTCAACCAGGTCACCCGCAGCATCGACACCACCCGCAACTGGCTGATCGAGGGGCCGCTGCATCTGAGCCGCCAACAGATTGAGAACGCCGGCAACGCGGCGGTTCAGGCACTGCAGAACAACCAGGCGAAGTTGACCAGCGGCGCACTCTCGACTGCGGCCACGGTCACCGAAATCCTCACCGCGGCACTGCTGACGATGTTCACGCTGATCTTCTTCCTCTACGGCGGGCGCAATATCTGGGCCTACGTCACGAAGATCTTCCCTCCCGGCGTCCGGGACCGGGTACGCGCCGCGGGCAACGCGGGATACGGCTCGCTGGTGGGCTACGTGCGGGCCACTTTCCTGGTGGCGTTGGTCGACGCTGTCGGGATCGGCACCGGTTTGGCCATCATAAGCGTGCCGCTGGCGCTGCCGCTGGCTTCGCTGGTGTTCCTCGGCGCGTTCATCCCGCTGGTTGGTGCCGTCGTCAGCGGCTTTCTGGCGGTGATAGTCGCACTGATCGCGAAGGGTTGGGTCTATGCGCTCATCACGCTTGGCTTGCTCATCGGCGTGAACCAGCTCGAGGCGCACATTCTGCAGCCATTGGTGATGGGCCGCGCGGTGTCGATCCATCCGTTGGCGGTGGTGCTGGCGATCTCGACGGGCGGTGTCCTTGCCGGAGTCGTCGGCGCGCTGCTGGCCGTCCCGACGGTTGCGTTCTTGAACAACGCGTTCCAGGTGCTGCTGGCCGACGATCCCGCCGCCGAGGCGAAGCAAATCGAAGACCCGGAGTCCACGGCGACGGTGATGCAAGCC
>Ga0209656_10000401_pt1 | contig 28531 bp, 24 predicted proteins | sample BogFormECP12_OM2_FD_188239 | JGI IMG/M metagenome (GOLD analysis project Ga0209656, IMG submission 188239) | Bog forest soil microbial communities from Calvert Island, British Columbia, Canada - ECP12_OM2 (SPAdes) (version 2) | ecosystem: Environmental > Aquatic > Freshwater > Wetlands > Bog ...
GCATCCTGAGTTGGCTCCGTTTGCCGCCGAAACTGTCGGACGAACCGGCTATTTGTTTCCAGTCTCTACCGCCCAGAAACGATATGGATTTCTCGCCGTGACAAAGTTGCAAGGCGAGGAATTTGCCCCCGAAGACGTCGAGATGCTCCGTTCTTTGGCGTCGCACGTCGCAGTCGCGCTCGAGTGCGCGCTGGCAAGGGACAGCGCAGAGCTGTACCAGCGCCAAGTCGTCAAAGAGCGGGATCGGCTTAGGCTGTTGCTGGAGATTAACAACCACATCGTTTCCAAGCTGGACATTAACGAATTGTTCCGGTCGGCATCGGCATCCATCCGAACTTATTTTCGAAACGACTTCACTGGATTTTGGCTGATCGATAAACAATCGAACCAGCTTGAATGCGCCGTTTTGGATTTCCCCAGCGGCAAAGGTTCGTTGACCGCGGTCCTTAAGTCTGAACTTAGCGACACCGATCACGAAAAGCTGCGTGCCCACGCCCCCGAACTGCTCTCGATCGAACAAATTGAGACGCTTCCCGCGCGAATCGTTGAAAAACTGAAAGCTGAGTCCATCGCCTCGATGGCCATTGCCCCGATGGTAACCGCAGGTGGCCCTCTGGGTTTGATAACGATGGGCAGCCGCCAGCCGAACAACTTCGGACAACAGGACCTGGACCTCTTGTCACAAATCAGCGCTCAGATTGCCCTCGCGGTTGACAACGCGATTGCGCATGGACGCGTCACGGAGGCCAGGGATCGCCTTGAGGAAGAACGCCTTTACCTGGAATCGGAAATTGGCTCTGAGTACAACTTTGGGGACATCGTGGGCAAGAGTGCCGCCCTTCGCAAGGTGCTGGATCAGATTACGATTGTCGCCCCCACCCAATCAACCGTTCTCCTGCACGGCGAAACCGGGACTGGCAAGGAACTGTTCGCGCGGGCAATTCATACCCTCAGCCCGCGCCGCGAGCGCACTTTCGTCCGGCTGAACTGTGCCGCCATACCTTCCGGGTTGGTGGAGAGCGAACTGTTCGGGCACGAAAAGGGCGCTTTCACCGGCGCGCTCATGCAGAAACGAGGCCGCTTTGAGTTGGCTGATCGCGGCACTCTCTTTCTGGATGAAATAGGCGACATCAGTCTCGAGCTGCAACCGAAGCTATTGCGCGCCCTGCAGGAACATGAATTTGAACGGCTGGGGAGTACGAAAACGACTCGCGTGGACGTTCGCCTGATTGCCGCCACCCATCGCGATCTGCAGAGCATGATACGCAACAATCAGTTCCGCGAAGACCTTTTTTACAGACTGAATGTTTGCCCGATTGAGATTCCCCCGCTTTGCGAAAGGCGCGAGGACATTCCGCTCCTGGTGCACTATTTTGTTTTGCGCCACTCCCGGCAAATGCAAAAGCGGGTCAAATCCGTTCCGAAGGACGCCATGGAGGCGCTGGTGAACGCCGATTGGCCAGGCAATATTCGGCAGCTGGAGAACTTTATCGAGCGTTGCGTGATCTTCACGCAGGGGGACGAATTGAACGTCCTGCGGGCAGAGCTGAAGAAACCATCGGTTCGCTCCGTCGCTTCCGGCGCGCCAAGTTTCGAGCAGGCCGAGCGGCAAGCCATTATCGATGCTTTGATAGCTGCCTCCGGGAGAATCGCCGGCAAGGGCGGAGCGGCAGAGCGCCTGGGACTGAAGCGAACAACACTCCAAAACAAGATGAACAAGCTGAACATTAGTCGTGCTGAGTATTCCGGGTAAGGGTCTTGCCGTCCGGGAAACAGCACCTTGCCTCTCACTTCAGATCGGCCCTTGAACTCCCTGGGCCTTCAAGGAAGCGACAATCGTGCCTACATCACGGCGTTTTTCAACGGGCTGGTTCCACGATCGCGGGCCAGTTGAGAATCACAGAGTAAGTTTCGACGGGACTTTTGCGTGGTTCTAGTACCATAAACTTGAGTCCATCTCCGGTAATCGCATACTGATTGATAGTTGGATCTGGTATAAGTGGCGTGTCGAACAGCTTTCGTGGAATGCCTATCTGGGGTGGCGAACCGCGCTCGACGGTGGCCGACATCATTTTTCCTTGGGGATCAAGGAAGAACAGTTCTCTGCCGTCTCCGCGCCAACGCGGCTGGACGCCGCCTGCCAACGAAACCTGCTTGATATCGTGAAACGAAGGAAATGAGGCCACAAAAACTTCCCATGTACCGGTGCGATTCTCTCCGTAAGCGATTAGCTGTCCGTCGGGAGACAGGTGGAATTCATCCTTCACGAAGCTTGACGAATACAATGCTTTAGGCTTGCTATTGCCCGTCAGAGGTATTATCGAAAACGTTTTTGTGTCGTGCGTCAGCAGGAAGCGCCCATCAGTGGACCAGTCTTCAACCCAATGCCTTTCGTTATCGCCATAAATCGGCTGCGACTGCTGACTTCCGATTTCAATCTTTTGTACTAGGAATGGCGGGTCGGATCCACCGCTAGGAAGGAGATTGAAGGCAACGTAGCGCGAGTCTGGCGACCAGACGGGGTCTGACTGCGCGTGGGGATCTGTTGTCAGAGGAGTTGTCGTATTACTCGCCAGGTCTATGAGCCACAAACTGCCGGTAGCATGCTGGTGAAACGAATTCAGCGCCAGGTGCTTCCCATCGGGGGAAAGCGTGAATTGCTGAAAGTCGACCACCGGTTCGAAGCTGCCAATCACAGCACCGTCTCGGGCGTACCAGGTGAATTGATCGAACGAGGAGCCTGTTGCGGTGCCATAGATCAGCACTCCGTTTTGCGAGGCGCTGAATTCGGAAGTACCCAGATAAGCCGGAGAAGCCGCCACGTTGCGCGCAAGCAGCAACGGTTCACCTATCTTTCGCACAGCTGCCCAGTCCATGCGTTGCGCGAAGAGAGTCTGGTCTTGCGCGAAAAGCAGGTAATCGGGCACCGCTATGGCGCGACTTTGGCTTGCCAACAACAGCGTCGGAGCTCCGCCTTCCAGTGACTGAACGTAGATTTTCGCTCCCGCATCGCTGCTGGTCAGGCTTGTGCGAGCCAAATACATAAAGTGCTTTCCGTCAGGCAGGAACTGCACCCACATTTGGCTGACTTGGCCAGGAAGCAGCGACGTCACGGGCGTGACAGTCCCATCAGTAGGCGAGATGCGGAGAATAGGACTATTCACCGCTCTGGCAAAGAGAATGGTGCCGTCCGGTCCCCAGGCACCTTGTGCAATTTCCGGTACGCTGTAGACCACCTCCGGGACTCCACCCGACCGTTGAACCTTCTTCAGCTTGGCCCCCGCCCAGAAGCCGATGAACTGTGAGTCCGGCGACCAGAAAGGCAAAAGCGCGCCCTCCGTCTGCTCGACCCGTTGCGCTTCAGGCGAACTCAAGGCCCTGATCCACAAAAAGCTTTTGCCGGAAACATCCGTGGCTGCAAAGGCCAACGTCTGGCCATCCGGTGAGACCGCGATGTGTTCGAAGGGATGCCAGCTCCGATGTAGCGTAACCCCTTCGGGTAAACCAAGCGAAAGGCGTAACGTATTGACAGACTGAGCCTTCTTAGGAAACTGCAGCCAAATTATGAGAACCAGGGCGAGCACGCCCAACATGCCCACAACGAGCAGTCCTGAAGTACGCCACGATCTCGGGGCAACCGGGGAAGGAACAGCGGTTACAACTTCCTTTCCAATGTCTGTTGGCGAAGACCAATGGAACTCCGGCACGTATGACCCGGGCGGAACTTCGATACGGACGACTGGAGTTTGCGCAGCCTCGCTGTAATATTGCGAAAGCCTCTTGCGAACTTCCGTTGCTCGCACGCGGACGACGGCGTCGTTCGAAGTGTCATAATCGACGGGCCGACCAAACATTTCTGCGCCGATCATTCGCTCGCGCAGGCAGTCCAGTTCGCCCGCCAAGGCGTGCCCCACGGTGAGCCTGAGGAAGTCCTGGCAGCGCTTGCTTCCACTGAACGCATCACTGGAAAGCACCGATTCAAGCGCGCTGCGAACCGCATTTACCTGTTCAGCGCTGAGCTTGTCTGATTTGTCGAACTGATGGTTTGTCAACATCTCGCCCTTAACCTGCCTTAACGGGTAGGGCCCGGGGTACGACAACTTATAGATAGAAAAGCGGTTGACATCTTAACATGTTTCTTAACGCTCGCAACCCAGCCCTTTTGGGGAAACATTGCCACTGAACTGTTTCGAACATTCCCAGCGAGGTACAACTTCGTTTATTGTCGTCACACCTTGCAAGACGGACGGTCAGGAGGGGATATGGGCTATACGAATTTCGCTATCACAGATGAGGATCTCGCAGGAGCAAGCTTTCCCGAAGTGGGCGAGATGGAAGACGAACGCTTTTACCTGGAATCGGAAATTGGATCCGAGTACGACTTCGGGGATATCGTTGGCAAGAGTACCGCCCTTCGCCAGGTGCTGGATCAGGTTGCGATTGTCGCCCCCACCCAGTCAACCGTGCTCCTGCACGGTGAAACCGGCACCGGCAAGGAACTCGTTGCCCGGGCGATTCATAACCTAAGTTCGCGTCGCGAGCACACTTTCGTCCGACTCAACTGTGCCGCCATACCTTCCGGACTGGTAGAGAGCGAACTGTTTGGACATGAAAAGGGCGCTTTCACCGGAGCGCTCATGCAGAAACAAGGCCGTTTCGAGTTAGCCGATCGCGGCAGTCTCTTTCTGGATGAGATTGGAGATATCAGTCTTGAGTTGCAGCCTAAGCTGTTGCGCGCTTTGCAGGAACGCGAGTTTGAACGACTGGGCAGTACGAAGACCATCCACGTCGACGTTCGTTTGATTGCCGCAACGCACCGCGATCTGCAGAGCATGATCCGCAACAACCAGTTCCGCGAAGACCTTTTCTACAGATTGAATGTTTTTCCGATTGAAATCCCTCCGCTTCGCGAAAGGCGCGAGGACATTCCGCTCCTGGTGCACTATTTTGTTTTGTGCCATTCGCGTCAAATGCAAAAGCGCATTAAGTCCGTTCCGAAGCAGGCGATGGAGGCGCTGGTGAATGCCGATTGGCCTGGCAACATTCGCGAGCTGGAAAACTTCATCGAGCGTTGCGTGATTTTCACCCAAGGGGACGAATTGAACGTTGCACGCGCAGAGCTGAGGCGCTCAGCTGTTTCAGCCGCATCGACTTTCGAACAGGCTGAGCGGCAGGTCATCATCCAAGCCTTAAAAGCCGCCTCGGGGAGAATAGCCGGCCAAGGCGGAGCCGCAGAACGCCTCGGACTGAAACGAACAACCCTTCAAAACAAGATGTACAAGCTGAACATCAGCCGTGCCGGCTATACCCAGTAACAATCCGGCCGCTCTAGAAAACCTTGCTGCTGAAGTTTCTGAAATCTTGGCCTCAAACCGGCCATTGAGCTCCGCGCCCGTATGGTGGCACTGCCCGTTGGTCCGGCACAGATGCCCCCAGGGCCCCTTCATTATTCTATTGTAATTCAATAAGTTGCGCCGACGAGTGCCTGGTACAACACATGCAAGGTTTATCCCACGAAGCTCTCCAGCCGACGCTAGTGGCTGCCCTAGACACTCCAAGGAGGCGCGATGCTACGCGTCGACATACACGATTCCGCGAACAGTTTGAGCCTCAAGCTTGAAGGCCGATTCACCGGTCATGACGCCGAGATCACTCGCACGCTCATAACGCGCTGCCGCGAGGGAATGAGACTGCTCGTAGATCTGACTGATGTCACCTTCATCGATTCCGTGGGAGAAGAGGTGCTCTCGTTTTTCGGTCGGTTCGGGGCGGAGTTCGCTGCTTCAACATCCTATACCCTCGACGTATGCGAGCGCCTGCGTCTGCGCCTTGCTGGAGATGGGGCATCGGATACGAACACGTCAGGCGCTTCCCGCACTAACGGTCGCCGACGCAGGGACCTCGCACGTCAGCCGGAAAACGAGGAAGTCTGAAAAACGCTGGCAAATACTCGTTGCGACAATCGCGATGTGAGTTTCCCACGGCGATTTCGTCTGTCCCGCTATTTTGTGCCGCAGCGGTCTATCATCGGCTTCGTCCTCACTGAGGAAGTCCCGAAATGCCCGGATGCGGGCAACATCTGTCGCCGGGACAACACCCGTACCCCCTCCCCCTTTGATTTCACCAACTTACGTGGGTGTACTTTTGGCACGCGCATTGCCCATCAACATGCGAATGCGCAACGCATTCGGTACGGCCTGTGGTTAGCACGCGTGGATGACGGGGATGTTCGTTATGAATTCTGATCGGCTAACCAGTTCGATTGTTACCAAGACCTGCGGCAGCCATCTGGGGGTGGAACATGAGTGTGATGTCCAACTTTGCCACACACGTTGAAGGATGTCGAGGCGTAGCGACTAGCGGAACTACTCTTCGTCGTCTCGATGAAACCAATATGCGCAAATTTGAGCGCGCCGAAGACTCCTTCCTGGAGACGATTGTGGGGCGCCGCGGAGGCTTGCGCAAAGTCCTCTCCCAGGTGGAGGCCGTGGCGCCCACCAGCGCGACCGTGCTGCTCTCGGGCGAGACCGGCACGGGCAAGGAAGTCATAGCGCGCGCGATTCATGAACTCAGTCCGCGGCGCAACCGAAATCTCGTCAAGGTGAACTGTGCGGCGATGCCCGCGGGACTTCTCGAAAGCGAGCTGTTCGGGCATGAACGTGGAGCGTTCACCGGCGCTGTCACTTCACACGTGGGCCGCTTTGCGCTTGCCGATCGCGGCACGTTGTTTCTCGATGAAATTGGAGATATGCCGCTGGAACTTCAGCCCAAGCTGCTGCGCGTACTCCAGGAACGCGAATTCGAGGCCGTCGGCAGCACACGTACCACGCAGGTGGATGTCCGTGTTGTTGTCGCTACCAATCGGGACTTGCGGCAAATGGTTCGCGACCGTGAGTTCCGGGAAGATCTTTACTATCGGCTGAACACTTTTCCGATTTCCTTGCCGCCGCTCCGCGAAAGGAAAGAAGACATCCCGGAATTCGTGAAGTACTTCGTTGAACAGTTCGCCACCTCCATGGACAAATTCACCGATACCGTCCCCGAGGAGGTCATGAGTGCCATCGTTCGTCACCCGTGGCCCGGAAACGTTCGCGAACTTCAAAACCATATTGCGCGTGGGGTGATTCTTTCTGCGGACGGAGTGTTCGCACCGATAGTGCCGGAGAAATGCGATCCAACACCGGTCGAGATTTCCAATCCCACGCTGGAGGACAGAGTGCGCCAGGAGATTCTTGCTGCTTGTCAGCGGGCGAATTGGAGGCTGGGTGGTCCGCGGGGAGCAGCGGCGAAGCTGGGCCTGAAGCGCACCACTTTGTTTTACAAGATGAAACGACTCGGGATTGTGCCGCCTTCGGACAATTGGGAAAACTAAAATACGAGTTGAGGCAGGAAGAAGTTACAGAGGACCTTGCGGCGGCTTCAAGCAAGCGCAAATGCAGAGGCAAAAAATGGAGCACCAACAACAGCAACTGCAAGCGCTGTACCAGGCGCGGGCGAGGACCGACCTGCGGCAGAAGCTCGGCAGCTTTAAAAAAGAGTTCAGTGCCTGTCTGGAGGCCAAGAACTACGTCGTGAAGTGATTGCGACGTCGGAACTGGGCATCAACGGTGTCGGTGCGAAAAGCTTTGCACACAGACGCGGAACCACTTGCCGACGAAACTGGAAGGGGGCTGAAAATGACGAACGAAACGTTAACGCAAGTTATTGAAAGGAGAAGTACGATGTGGCAAAAATCTCGAAACTGGAAGGCAAGGTTCGGTCCTGCACTGGTCCTGGCGTTTGTCGCGTGCTCCGTGACATATGCACAAGACGTGCGAACCAACTATATGCCAGGAACTGATTTTTCGAAATATCGCACCTATGCATGGGTCGACGAGGTAAAGGGCGTACCCCGAGTAGGTGGCCAGCCCGACCAGATCCTGGACACCCAGGTCAAGCAGGCGGTCGATTCCCAAATGTCTGCCAAGGGCCTGGTCAAGGTGGTTGACGGCGATAAAGCGGATTTACTCCTTGGCTACCAACTCGCTATCGATCGGGAGAAACAAATAAACGGCTTCGCGAACGGCTGGGGCGGCGGGGGTTGGGGCGGTTGGGGCCCGTGGGGCGGCGGCCTCGATTCATTTTCTGCGACTACCTCAACCGTCAACATCGGGACCTTCGTCCTTGGCATGTATGACCCTGCTGCAAAAAAGCTCATTTGGATAGGTGCCGCGCAACACGCGATTGAACCCAGCAAAAAACAGGAGAAAAACCAGGAGAGGCTCAACAAGGGAGCGCAAAAACTGCTGAAGGACTTCCCTCCGGGGCGCGGCAAATAGGCCCTCCGAGTCTAAGGAAGGAACAGTGCCTTATAGCTACTCTGGTCGCACGCGGTCGATGAGCTTCAATAAGTGCATTGTCCGCGTGCACCGAGTTTCAGCCACGACCTGCTGATCTGACGGATCACTCCAGCCACTAACCGATACGGGAGAGAAGAAATGGGAGATCGATGTCAGGTGAGACGCAAGATACCATTTTGCCGAGAGGTAAGCGTATTCATTGTTGACGACTACATCGTGAGACGGAGCAAGAGATTGTGGCTCTGCACGCGGCAGGGAAAGCGGCACAAGAAAAACGCCGCGAACCTGCTGCGCGAATACGAACAACTGGATCGAGACAGAGCTTGATCCAAAATTAGGCGCGGCCCAAGGGCACGCATGTCAGTGGAATCTTCCATGAACCGATACATCATTCGCGCACTCATGATTGCAGGATGCGCCGCAACGCTGATACCGATCGGCCTTTGCCAACAGCCCGCGGCCAAGGCGATCGGGGACATTCAACCAGCTCACCAAGTGGCTTCGCGCGCTCCGGCAGACTTGCTGGCGCAGCTCAGTGGATCGCTGCAACAACTCGCCAGCAAGGTCTCTCCGGCCGTCGTTCAGATCGAAGCTACTGGGATCGGACAAGCCGAGGAGCAGGGTCGCAGCGGTATGGCGCTCATCGTCCGCCAACACACGATCGGCGCTGGAATCATTGTGGACTCTGATGGATACATCATGACCAACGCCCACGTGGTGAGCGGGGCGCATCGCATTCGTGTACTTTTGTCGGCGCCTCCCACCGAATTGTTTGACGCCTCCGGTGCCCGCAAATCGCAGGTCCTAGATGCGAAAATTATTGGAGTCAATAAGGAAGTTGACCTGGCGCTGCTGAGGGTTGCGGCCAGCAATTTGCCGACACTGCGTTTGGACGTGGAACGCTCTCCGCAACCGGGGGAACTCGTTTTCGCCGTTGGCAGCCCGGGAGGGTTGCAGACCTCTGTGTCGATGGGTGTGATCAGTTCGGCTATGAGGCAACCCGATCCTGATAATCCTATGGTGTATCTGCAAACGGACGCGCCCATCAACCCCGGCAATAGTGGAGGACCATTGGTGGACGTCACCGGCTCTGTTGTCGGCCTGAATACTTTCATCCTGAGCAACAGTGGAGGCAGTGAGGGGCTGGGTTTTGCCATCCCTGCACGCATCGTGAATTTCGTTTACCAAAGTCTCAGAAAGTACGGCCACGTATATCGCACAGAGATCGGCGTTGTCGCTCAGACAATTACACCCACAATGGCGAAAGGCCTTGGGCTAGCCCAGGATTGGGGCGTGGTGCTCGCCGACGTCACTCCGCAGGGGCCAGCAGATGCAGCCGGCTTAGTGTGTCAGGATGTGATCTTGGCCATAGACGGGCGCCCGGTGCTAGGTCTGAGTGAGTTCGCCGCGGCGCTCTATATCCATCCACCCGACCAGGTTCTGAGGATCAACGTATTAAGGGGAGCGCAGCAGCTGTCCGTGGAGGTCCCTGCGATGCGCGTGCGCGACGGGATGGACCGACTCGTTGATGTCGCGGATCCCATTAAGAGCCGGGTCGAGCAGATGGGCATTTTCGGCCTGAATTTCGACGGTGAATTGCATTCCCTGGTACCGGATATGCGTATCGGTATTGGCGTGATCGTGGTGGGACACGCTCCAGGGTTCAATTCTGTCGCCACCGGCCTGCGCGTCGGGGACGTGATCCACTCCGTGAATCGCACTTCCGTTGGGTCGCTGGAGCAGTTGAAATCGGCGGTCGCTCAGCTAAAACCGGGCGACGCGGCAGTGTTGGGCATCGAGCGCAAGGGACAATTCCAATATCTCGCATTCGAGATGGAATAGGACATCATCCTCCGACTGCAGAGCGCTTGCGAAACGCCATAGCTGGCGCGTGTAGGGCATGCGGTCGCGCATAATTACTTCTCGCCATATTTCCAGTCAATCGACCTCTGCTACCGAATGCCGGGCCCGCATCAACGCCCCGCGGCCTCAGGCAACGCTTTGCCGCGGTTTCTATTTCGCCCTGGACCCAATATCGGTTGTTTAGTGCGAATGTGGGTCTAGCGGCACTGCTCGGATACGGCTCGGAACTTTCGATGTTCGGCGCAATGTGCCCCCTGCCCTGCGACGCTGCCCGCATTCCGGCAGCGCAGTACGGCCTAGACCTGTACTGCCCATGTAGATCAACCACTTACAATGCGCGCGAATTGGCATGTGATCTGCACTACTCGCAATCCGAAATAAGCAGGCATGTGGATGTCGGCAACATTAGATATCGGCACTGTCCACATTTCTGGTGAAGCGAGCTTTCGATGATTAGGGCAATGAACAACCCAAAACTGCGCACACACCGCCCAGATACCTACCACCACGGGGACTTGCGCAGAGCGCTCGTTCAAGCCGCGCTTGAGCTCGCGGCGGAAGACAAAGATTGGAATTTCTCCCTGCGAGAAGTCGCGCGCAGGGCCGGGGTGAGTCACAACGCGCCGTATAACCATTTTCCCCATAAACGAGACCTGCTGGACGCAGCGGCCGCGGCTGGTCACGATCTGCTGCGCAGCGAATTAACGGCTGCCGTCGCGAAGATCGCTGATCCTCGAGCAGCCCTGTCGAAAATGAGCTCCGCGTATGTCAGCTTTGGTATTAAGAATCCCGTGCTTTATCGCCTGATGTTCAGTGTGGCGCCGAGTGGCCCGGAATGGCGCCCAGAAGAAGTTCTGACCGCGTGGGTAGCTTCGCGTGCCGTTCTCGAGAACATTCTCCGCCGGGGCGCCCGCATCGGAATCTTCGCCCCCGCACTCACCCGAAAGTCGGAATTGCAAACGGCGGCTCTCTTCACGTGGGCCGTAGTTCACGGCCTAACCATGCTTGCGATCGATGGCCTCGCGAACGTCGAGCGTCTGTCCATCGAGCGCATTGCGCAAAAAGTGGTCACAACGACCCTTCGTGGGCTCGCCCGGACGGGAACCTCAACAAACGGATCAACAACAATATGAAATACAAATCTCTTTCAGTTGTCTTCATTCTGTGCGCTCTTGCTTGGCCGTTGCCTTCGACGGCGCAAGAGCAACCGTCGAACGCCGAGACTCAAACGTCCGTGCTTACTCTGGATGAAGCAGTCACTCTGGCACTCCAACACAACCGGCTTGTGAAGAACTCGACACTGGAGGCTCAGAAATACGACTTCCAGGTGAGTACCGCTCGCAGCCGCCGGAAGCCCCAATTTCAATTCTCCGTGCTGGGCGGAGAGCTCTTGCAACCATTTGACTTCACCTTCCAAAAAGGTGTGTTCGGCACGTATCCAGGGATCGGCCCAATTCCAGGGACGAATGCCAAAGTCCACACGCCCGCGGTGTTCACGACATATCTCACCGGCAGCATCGATCAACCGTTGACACAACAATACAAGATCGGTCTGGCGATTCACGCGACGGAACTGGGACGTGATATCGCGCGGGAAGATGTGCGTGCTGAACGCCAGAAGATCGCTGCCGAAGTCCGAGATGCGTACTTCAACCTTGTCGCGATTCAGGCCAGTGTGGATGCCGCGCGGGAGGCGGTGAAAACACTCGAGGAAGCGCAGCGGGTCACGGCCCAATACCTGGCAGAAAAGACGGTGCTGCGCGCCGAGGCATTGGACGTCGACGCCCGGTTAGCGAAATCGCGCTATGAGTTGTCCGTCTCAGAGAATGGCGTGGCAACGCAACGTGAGGCGTTGAACCAACTGCTGGGGCGCGATGTTTCCACATCCTTTCGTGTTGACTTCATTCCTGAGCAAGACAGAAGTGACCTGACTCTCGATTCCGCCCGGCACGAAGCTTTGGCGAACCGGCCCGAGTACCGGCAAGCGCACCTGAAAGAAAAACAAGCCGAATATGAAAGGCGGCTCGCGAAAGCCGAATACATTCCGGACCTCAGTTTTGAGGTGCGCTATCAGGGAATCAACAACGTGCAAGTTCTTCCGCAAAACGTTGCCACGGCCGGCTTCTTCCTGACCTGGGAGCCGTTCGATTGGGGACGCCGCCACAACAAGGTTGTTGAAGCAACGAAGACTATCGAACAGGCGCGCAACGGGATTGAAGAGACGGAATCGCAGCTCGCCGTAGAGGTGGGTGCGAAGTACCGTAAATGGCACGAAGCGTCTTTGCTGCTCAAGGCTTCCAGTACTGCCCACGAAGCGGCTGCGGAGCAATTCCGGGTGACGGGCAACAAATATAAGGAACAGGCCGCATTGTTAAAAGACCTTCTCCAGGCCCAAGCTCAAAATTCCGAAACGAACTTCCAGTATCAGCAAGCGCTTTCCTCCTATTGGACCGCTTTTGCCGAACTGCGCAAAGCGATGGGAGAAGAGTAACCGATGAAAGCAAGAATTATTTTAGGCGCGGCGGCCAGTCACGGCGTTCGAGAAAGCGATCGGAGAGGAGTGGATGTTATGAGGAGCAACAGGAATCGACTAGGGTCAGCGATAGGGACTGTGCTTTTCGCCACGATTGTGGCCACAAGTGGCTGTCAGGAAACCACGAAAGTCGCGGCTAAATCTCCCACACCGGTTCATGTGGTGGATGTGGCTTTGTATTCGCCCTCGGAAGATTTGCGCTACTCGGCTTCCGTTCTGCCGTTCGCACAAGCGAGCTTGTCATTCAAGTCCGCAGGATATGTGACGGAGATTAAGCAGGTCATGGGCGCAGACGGACGGCGTCGAGACCTAGGTCCTGGAGACTATGTTGCCCGGGGCGCGGTTCTCGCGCAGATTCGCCATCAGGACTTGAAGAATCAACTGGACCAGGCCACCGCAACACTGAGTGCCGCCCAAGCTCAGCATGTCGAGGCGACGAGGGATTACGAGCGCGCGAAGACCCTTTACGCCTCAGAGAGCTTGACCAAACCCGATTTCGACCGGGCGCAGGCCAAATTCGATTCGACCCTCGCGGCTGTGGATCAGGCCAACGCAAATGTGCACCAAGCGCAGTTGGCTCTCCAGGACGCGGATCTGACGGCGCCCTTCTCGGGATACATCCTCGCCCGGAACATTGAACTAGGGAATCTCGCAGCACCCGGGACTCCAGCCTTCAGCATTGCCGACATAAGTGCGGTCAAAATCGGTTTTGGCGTTCCCGACTATGCCGTAAGGCTTCTGCGCTTGGGGCAACAATTCAGCATTCATCTCCAGGACGATCCTAAGGAGTACAGCGGGCGGGTTACCAGTATTGCCGCGAGCGCCGACGAAAAAAATCGCGTTTTTGCCATCGAGGTGACCGTACCCAACCCCAAAGCGCTATTGAAGCCCGGAATGATTGCTTCACTCAGTTTGGCGGGCGTTCACAAAGCTCCGGTTCCCTCCGTGCCTCTTAGCGCCGTTGTTGCCGCCACCGCCTCACCTGGACGCTACGCGGTTTTCGTCGCCCAAGAACTGGATGGCAAATGGGTGGCGCATTTGCGCGAGGTCAGGCTCGGTGAAACCCACGAGAGTGATGTGGCAGTTGACGGTGTAAATCCAAGCGAAAAAGTCGTCGTCGTTGGAGCCGCTGGCTTAAAGGACGGCGACTTCATCCAGGTCCTCCCCTAAAGGTATAGAACAATGACACTTGAACACGAACAAGAGATCAGTAATCGCCGCAATGTCCCGAGGTTTTTCGTCGAGCACCCGCACATCTCCTGGATGCTTCTGGTCGGCGTGCTCGTTTGGGGCTCGTTCGGCTATACATCCATGCCGCAGCGCAAGGACCCCGACATTCCCGTGCGTCTCGGCGTCGCGGCTTGTCCATGGCCCGGAGCCACAGCGCAACAGATCGAGCAATACATTACCCGTCGAATTGAGGATGTTGCCGCCGAGAATAAGACCATCCATCCGGGAACGGATGCGGAATACGGCATTAAGTCCGTATCTCTGCCCGGCTATTCGTTTGTCACCATTCAACTGGATGAGGGCATCACGGATACCAAGCGGCAATTCAGCGATATCAACCTCAAGCTGAATGCCCTAAATTCTCAGTTGCCTCAGGGTGCCGGCCCCATCACCTTCCAGAGCGATTTCGGAGACACCGCCGCCCTCATGCTGACCGTCGCGAGCCCCAAGGCGGACGACATCGAAATTGCGGCTCGTGCCAATTCCGTCGAAGCAGCGATTCGCAAAGCTCGCGATGCAAAACAGCAGAATGGAAAAGGGCAGCGCATCACCGTGGTGGATTCCTTTCCGCAATCCATTTCGCCGCGCGCCGTTCTTGACACCGTATACCTGTTTCAACAGCAAGCGAGGACCGAAGGCATCATTCGAGACTCGGAAATCATACAGGGAAGCGGATTCATTCTCCTGGATGGCGTTTCCGGACAAGACGACAGTTCCATTCACGTGTTCATCCAGCGCTTTATCTCCGAGCGCCTAAAACGGTCCGAGATACATCCCGATGCCTGGGAGCCAGCGATCATTCGCGATGCCGGCGAAACACGAGCGAAACTGGCCAAGGTGGCGGGCGACAAATACAGCTACGCCGAACTCGACAACTATTCTGACTTGATTGGCCGAACGGTGCAGGGAGCACCCGAAGTTTCCAAGGTGGAGCGGCGGGGCGTTCTGTCCCAGACCATCTATCTGGACTACTCGCAGGATCGCCTCGCAGCCTACGGCCTGCGTCCTGCCGATCTCTCCAAAGTGCTTTCGGCTCGGAACATCATCGCGCCGGGAGGAACCGTTGAAACCGGCGAACGAAGGGTCACGCTCATCCCCTCCGGACAATTCGATACCGCAAAAAGCATCGGCGACGTGGCGGTATCGACTACATCAGAGGGTACCCCCGTATATTTACGGGATCTCGTCCAAATCAGTCGAGGCTATCAGGCGCCTGCCCAGTATCTCAATTACTACACTTGGCGGAACCCAAGTGGGCACTGGCAGCGCAGCCGCGCGGTCACCTTGGCGATCTACATGCGCGATAGAAAGCAAATCGCGCGCTTCGGAGAGTCCGTGAATTTGAAGCTTTCGGAGCTTCGCCAAATCCTTCCCGCCGACCTGATTCTGGCGCATACCTCCGATCAACCGCTACAAGTCTACGAGAACATTCATCTGTTCATGCGGGCGCTTCTCGAAGCCATCGTTCTCGTGGTTATCGTTTCGTTGATCGGATTTTGGGAGTGGCGCCTGGCGCTGATTATGGCTCTTGCTATACCCATCACCCTGGCGATGACGTTCGGCATTGCCTATATGTTGGGAATCGATCTTCAACAGGTTTCCATCGCATCGCTGATCATCGCGCTGGGCCTTCTCGTGGACGTGCCGGTGGTCTCCGGCGACGGCATAAAACGCCACTTGGCGGAAGGGTTTCCGCGCAACGTTGCCTGCTGGCTCGGCCCCACAAAGCTGGCAACCGCGATTTTCTACGCGACCATCACGAATGTTATTGCCTACCTGCCATTTTTGATGCTCACCGGCAATACCGGCGAGTTCTTGAAGAGCCTCCCAGTCGTGATGACAACTTGTCTGCTGTGCGCATACTTTGTTGCGATGACCTTTGTTCCGTTCCTGGGCTACTACATTTTGCGTGCTCCAGCAAAACGAGAACCGACCATCGAGGAGAGACGGCAACGGGGATTTTACGGTTTCTACAACAAACTCGTCGGCAAAGCCATAAAACACCGTTGGGCTGTCCTCGCCGGGTCCTTGCTTTTCCTGATTCCAGGCGCCCTGCTCGGTTCTCGGCTTAAGACCCAATTCTTTCCCGAAGATGTCCAATATTGGTTTTATTTGGATATTTGGCTGCCGAACGACACCCCCTTGAGCGCTACCAACGATACTGCAACGCAGGCCGAAAGCGTGGTCCGGCAGGTGATCGAAAATTTCCATGATGCTGCTACCAAGGAAAAAGGTGGGCATCTTCTCAAGTCGCTGACGACCTTTGCTGGGGGCGGGGGACCGCGCTTCTGGTTTTCGGTCTCGCCGGAAATGCCCCAGACCAACTACGCGCAAATGATCGTTGAGGTCACGGATAAAGAGGCTTCGCCAAAGTTAGCTCGTCCGATCCAGGACGCACTGGAGAAGGAAGTACCAGGCGCGTGGATTACGGTCCGTCAGCTTCAAACCAATCCCGTGGACAACCCAGTCGAGTTGTTGGTCTCTGGGCAGGAGGACGTCGACGCGAGAAATGAAGCCAGCGATATTCGCACCCTTCGGCAGATTGCCGCGCAGGTTCAGGACATCGTCGGGCAAGCGCAGGGCATTGCCGTGCTTCGTGACGATTGGTTCCCGGACAATGTTCAGCAGAGGATTCAGATCGATCCAGATCGTGCCAACGTCGCAGCTATCACCAACGCCGATGTGGCGGAGGCGTCAACTGCGGCCATGAGCGGCTCAACAGTGGGTGTCTTCAAGGAAGGCGACAAGAACATCCCGATTGTGGCGCGCCAACGCATGGAGGAACGCGCTCAGCTTGCAGACATCAAGAATCTCTATGTTTATTCTTCACAGACCAACAACCGCGTCCCTCTGCTGTCGATAGCCACGGTCGGAAATTCTTTGGAAACGGGTCGCGTCAGGCGCCGCGAGCATTTTCGCACCATTTCCATCCTATGTTATCCCCAGCCTGGAGTTCTCGCATCTGAGGTGCTTAACCAGATCCTTCCAAAAATACAGGAGTTTCAGAAAAATCTCCCTCCGGGCTATCAGCTCCGGATTGGTGGCGAACGGGCCAAACAAATCGACGGATTCGACAACCTCAAACTCGTTCTGTTGATTTCTTTACTCGGGATTTACCTGGCGCTATTGATTCAATTCAATAACGCCGTAAAACCTCTTCTGGTATTCGCCGCCGCTCCCTACGGAGTGATTGGCTCTTTGATCGCCCTTTCGGTAATGCATACGCCGTTTGGATTTATGGCCTTTCTGGGCATCGCCAGCTTAATCGGAGTGATCGTAAGCCACGTCATCGTACTCTTCGATTTCATTGAGGAAATGCATGAGAAAGGAGAGCCTCTGGAACAGGCCCTTCCGGACGCAGGCATCCAGCGTATTCGGCCCGTAATGATTACCGTGCTAGCGACCATCTTGGCGCTCTTTCCACTGGCGCTGGAAGGAGGCCCGCTATGGCAGCCTCTTTGCTATGCACAAATCGGCGGGCTTGCCGTGGCAACGTTCATCACGTTGCTTCTGGTGCCGGTCCTTTACAGCATCTTCGTACTGGACCTGAAAATTATCCGCTGGGAAACGAAGCAACCTGCGGCTGAGACGGAAACTCGTCCAACCCCTGAAATGGCCCCACACACTGTGTGATGTGTAACGACAGTCGGAAAGACGCTCGAATGAAACAGTGTACAAGCTTAGTTCGTGGAAGGCTTTTGCGATGATTCTTTTCAATCACATTGCCGCGGCTGTTCTTCTGGTAAGCCTTACGCTTTTGTTACAAGTTTCCGGGGTTACAGCGCTCATCGAGTGGCTAAAGCGTGTTTTGACCAGGGACACTCACAAGCATGGACCAGTTTACTCCGCCAGCCTGGTGGTGAGATCGATGGTCGCAATTATAATTCTGCATGGGCTCGTGATTCTTCTGTGGGCCAGTTTCTACCGGATGCGTTGCTTCCCGTCATGGGATCTCGCATTTTACTTCTCCGCGGCCAGCTATTCCACCGTGGGATATGGTGATGTGCTTCTCCCTCCCAAGTGGCGACTCTTAGGGCCGCTGGAGGCGATCATCGGTGTGTTGATGTGCGGAATATCGGTCAGTGTTCTGTTTGCTCTCGTGACCCGGTTGCTCGATCGCGACACACAATCTTCGCTGACGAATTCAACTAAACAAAGCCATGTCTAACGTCAATATCAAGACTCCGGATTGGTTGCGCCAGATGGAAAACATCTTGGAAGAGCTCAACGAGGGAGTGGTCATTGTCGATGATCAGCTTCGCGTCGTTTTCGCCAACGAAGCGCTGATCCGGATGGGACAGTACGAGCGAGGGGAGATCGAAGGCCGAACTCCGGAAGCGATCTTCCCGGCGACAGATATTCCGTACATCATGCGACAGCATGAATCAGGCCACCGCTACGGCCGCAGTCGAAGTGAATTCTACCTGCCCCGCAAAAATGGCGAGAAGATTCCGGCGATTTTCAGCGGGCGAATGATTCAGGGCCCGGATGGACAGGAATATGTCCTCCTTATCGTGACCGACATCAGCGCACAGAAGCGCGTCGAGGATCAACTTCGCGAATCCAACGCCCAACTCGAAAAGCGGCAAGTGGAAATTGAGGAAGAGCTCTCCCTAGCAGCTCGTGTTCAAGAATCGCTCGCACCACAGAGCATGGTTTGGAACGGCGTCTCAGTCGAGACTTACTACAGCCCCGCGCAGACCATTGGCGGTGACTTTGGCGTGGTTTTTCCACATAGTGACGAAGCTATAACCATACTCATGTGTGACGTGTCGGGCCACGGAATTGGTTCGGCACTCGTCGCCAATCGCATTTACTCCGAAACTCTGCATGAACTCCAAAGCAACACGAAACCTGGCACTTTGGTGCTACACCTTCACGATTTCGTCCAACATCACATCGGATCGGACGGTTTTTATTTCACCATGGCGGCAGCGCGCTTTGCGCGAGGCGGGTGCCACATGACCTTTGCCGCCGCCGGGCATCCGCCCACAATGCTCGTTTCAAAGGGCGGTCTCCGCCTGCTGGATTCGCAAAACGGGATCCTCGGCTGGCTCTCCGAAACTGCTCCATCCGAGTCGGTAAACGAAATCGACCTCGCGCCCGGAGACCGCTTGGTTTTCTATACCGACGGGCTAGTCGAAGTGTTCAACCGCCTTGACGACATGCTCGGTGTCGAAGGCCTGGCTGCCTTGGTCCTCCAGTCGGCCGAGCGACCTCTTGGGGAGATGAAGCAGGCAATCCTAGATGGCGTGACTGCGTGGAGGCACGGTCCCCTCGCCGACGATGTGTCCCTCGTCATCGTCGAAGTTCGCTAGTTCCGTGGGAGTAGTGTGCAAGGTCGAACCGCAAGCTTTTGCTTTCGTACATAGCCCGGTATGCTCTGAGGCGTCCGGTATCCGGGCTCTCTCCAACTCCAGCTTAGCGATCATCGTCTTCAGCCACGCGGCTACGGCGGTCTCCAATTCTTCCTGCGTGCCGGTGCGATAGAAGGAATCGATGGTCTCCCCGCTCTCGCTCAGCGGAATGTAGCGGCAGGCGATCTTCTTGTCCTGGAGATCTTTGGGTATCAACTGCATTAGGACACAATCTGTGCAGGGCCTGGGCGCTTGTGCGGGATCGAAATTCAAGCATGTTGGCGAGTCCTGGAACATAAACTGCGGACGCCAATCCGCGCGCGCGGTATGGCGGTAGCCGCCTTTTTCCAGAAACTCCAACTCAGCTTTCAACACCTCCAGGATATCCCGCTTGATCGTTTTCATGACCACCTCTCCCGCCTCGCGAGCTTGCTGCGGAAAGGAGAATCACGCGGTGACGCGCATCACTACCATGTATGTTAAGGGTCACGTTTGACCATCGCGGCGTAAGCTCTGAGGGCGCGTATACTGCGCTATAATTCCCGGGCTGCGCGGAAGATAATTGGTTATCCGCCCAACTCCCAAATGAGTGAACGCGCCCCCGACAGTGCTTTGCCTGCAGAGGCCAGAGGCCTATTCGAAAAGCTGTTTGAATTCTCGCCGGACGCCATCGTCGTGAGCGATCACCAGGGGAAGATCAAGGAAGTAAACGCCCAAGTTGAGAAATTCTTCGGCTACGGGCGATCGGAACTGCTGGGCCAATCGATCGAGATACTCGTTCCCGAACGATACAGGATCAGCCACCCGGGAAAGCGCATGAATTACGTCCGCGAGCCGCACGTGCGGGTGATGGGGGCCGGACTTGAGCTGTACGGCCGGCGTAAAGATGGAAGCGAATTCCCCGTTGACATTATGCTCGGTCCAGTAGAGGCGGCGGACGGCCAAATCGTCCTCAGCGTTATTCGTGATCTCACGGAGAAGAAAGAAGCTGAGGAAGCGTTGCGCCGCAGCGAACAGCAGAAAATCTACCTGGAAGAAGAACTGCAGGTTACGCACCAGTTTGACGAGATCGTGGGCGAAAGCTCCAGCCTCAAGCGCGTCCTAAAGCAGGTCGAGGATGTGGCGACGACGAACGCCACAGTGCTAATCCTCGGCGAAACAGGAACAGGCAAAGAACTAATCGCCCGAGCGCTTCATGAGCTGAGCCCGCGCCGGGACTGCGCCTTCGTCAGACTGAACTGCTCGGCGATTCCCTCCGGGCTGCTGGAAAGCGAACTGTTCGGGCACGAAAAGGGCGCGTTCACCGGGGCCATCGCACAAAAGATCGGCCGGCTGGAGCTGGCCCATCAGGGAACGTTCTTTTTGGACGAGGTCGGCGATTTGCCTCCGGAACTCCAACCCAAAATCCTCCGCGCGCTGCAGGAAAAGGAGTTCGAGCGCGTCGGCGGTACGCGCACCATTCCCGTCAACGTGCGGTTGGTGGCGGCCACCAACCGTGATCTGGCCAAGATGGTCGCCGCTGGCGAGTTTCGCAGCGACCTGTACTACCGCCTGCACGTTTTTCCCATTACCCTGCCGTCCTTGCGCGAACGCCGGGAGGATATTCCTTTGCTCGTGCGGTACTTCCTTGGCAGCCATGCCAAGCGCATGGGCCGGCGCATCGAGACTATTCCCCCAGAAGCCATGGACGCGCTGGTGAATTGGCATTGGCCGGGCAACGTCCGCGAACTGGAAAATTTCATCGAGCGGTCCGTGATCCTCACGTCCGGAACCGTGTTGCGCGCGCCACTGGCCGAACTGCAAGCCGCCAAGGAAATTTCGCACCCTGAGGACGCCAGCCTGGAAGCCAAGGAACGCGAGCACATCCTTCACGTGCTGCGGGAATGTCACGGAATGATCGGCGGTCCCAGGGGCGCGGCCAAGCGTATGGGTTTGAAACGAACAACCCTGAACTCCATGATCAAGAAGTTGGGAATTCAACGGCGAGACTACATTTAGCCACGAGACGAAATAACGTCTCGTCACCTGCTCCTATCTGGAACACTTCACTCACCGATTTCCCCCCGATTCGCGGACTAAGTGTCGCTGTTTCAAGACAAATACCCTGGTGTTCTGTGACGCATGCGCGACTGGCATGTGACCTGCATTACTAAGTGCATCGCAACTTAAGGTGGATCGTACTAGAAGGATGCTAAGAATCACCGTGAGCGAGAGTAAAGGCGCCAAGACCGTCAAGCTCGAGGGCAAGATCGCCGGGCCGTGGGTCGAAGAGTTTGGCCGAACTTGGCAGGCTCTGGCGACCTCACCCAGTGCTAAGGAAGTTCGCGTCGATTTGCGCGACGTAGCATTCATTGACGCTAAAGGCCGGAAGCTCCTGCGCGAGATCTATCAAGAATCAAAGGCATCTTTTCTGACGGATTCACCCCTGACGCGATATTTCGCCGAGGAAGCCATGCGGCCATCCTCGAATAACGGAACAAAAGGAGTCTAAAATGCGCGGTCCCTATGGATTCGAACTCAACGAGAACTGCCAGTCGTGCAAAGTGCGTGCCAGCGGATTTTTCTGCCAGCTCAGCCCGGACGCGACCAAGGATTTCAACGCCATCAGAACCTCGGCTACCTATCCGGCCGGAGCCATCTTGTTTCTGGAAAAGCAGGAGCCGCGCGGCCTCTTCGTGATCTGCGGCGGTGAGGTGAAACTGTCCATCAGCTCCAGCGCTGGAAAGACGCTGATCTTGCGCCTCGCCAAGGCCGGCGAGGTGCTGGGGCTGATGGCCACCATGTCCGGCAGCCCCTACGAGGTGACCGCCGAGACCTTGCACCCCTGCCACGTGGCGTTCATTCGCCGCGATGACTTTCTCCAATTTGTCGCCAAGCACACCGAAGCCTACCAGGGCGTGGTGAAACAACTCAGCTCCCTGTACAGCGGCGCCTGCGCGCAATTGCGGACCGTGGCCCTTTCGGCCTCCGCACCCGAAAAACTTGCGCGCCTGTTGCTCGACTGGTCCGCCGAATCGAAGGACGCCAAGCAAGGTACGCCCGTAAAACTGCCGCTGACGCACGAAGAGATCGCCGAATTCATCGGCACCACGCGCGAAACAGTGACGCGCACGCTCAGTGATTTCAAGAGCCGTCAACTGGTCGCCCTACATGGTTCAACGCTGTTGATTTCGAATCGTTCGGCCCTGGAGGCCATCGGGGGAGCCTGAGCGCCGCGAGTTCACCGCCACCGGAGCCAGCTTTGTCGAAAGGAGAATGATTATGAAGGTTCGAGATATCATGACCCAGACGCCGGTGTGTTGCGGGCCCGAAACCAACGTCGGTGCCGCTGTCGAGATGGTGTGGATTCATAATTGCGGCATGCTGCCCGTAGTCGACGGCGCCAACAAGCTCGTTGGCATCGTTACAGACCGCGACCTGTGCATTGCGTTCGGCACGCGGAATCGCCTTCCGGGCGACTTGACCATCGGCGAAGTGGCTACCACCCGCGTTTTCACCTGCCAGCCGGACGAGGAGATTCACGTCGCTCTGGGTACCATGGCCGATCATCAGGTGCGCCGTCTGCCGGTTGTGGATGCCCAGGGAGTCCCTCAAGGCATCCTGTCCATGGATGACATCCTGGTCCACGCCGATCAAAACAAATGGGAAGGCAGCTGCGAACTGTCCGCCGAAGAAGTAATCCGCGGCCTCAAGAAAATGCTGCGGCAAAAGCTTCCCTTGGTACGCGCCAAGGCACATGCTGGGTGATATACGCTGCGACGACCTCCGGCTCCAGTCCGCCCGATTCCATGAATAAGAAATCTCAGCCTCGCACGGTCAATACCGGACACCGAGCGTTTACCACCACCTGATAGGTAATTCCGCGATCCAGACGTGCTGCCGCCGCAGCCAGCCGCTCCATCCCGCGAACACCGAGCACGATCAAGTCCGCCCGGCAGTCATCGGCCGCCGCCAAAATCTCCCGCGCGGCGTCCCCGTGCCGCACCATGGCTTCCGGCCGGCACCACAGCTCCGCTTCCGCGGGTACCAGTTCATGGAGCTGATGGAGGCTCTCGGCAATCGATTGCTCGTTTTCGCGATCCGATTTTCCCGATTTCGGTTTCCGGTGCACGTGCAGCAGCACCAAGCGCGACTGATTTTCTTGCGCCAACGACACCGCGTAGGGAGCCGCCGCGGTAGAAACCGCGTTGAAGTCCGTGGCGAAGAGCACGCAACGAAACCGGCCCCCGCTGTGCGCCCCCACGTGTACAGATGGTCCGATGGTCAGCACGGGCACGTGAGCGCGCCGAAACACTTCCTCGGCAGAGGAGCCCAGCAAGAGCTTCTGCATTCCGGTCCTGCCGTGGGTTCCCAGAACAATCAAGTCGAATTCCTGGCGCTGTAGCACGTCGGAGAGCACCGGCCACACCGACCCGCCGCGTTCGATCGCCGTTTCGCTTGGCAGGCCGCTGAACTGCGCTTCCACGCGCCGCATTTCTTCCTTGGCGCGATCCTCCTCACTATCCATGAGCGCGACCGCCGCTTCTGGGGCCATGTACGTGAAGGGTGAGGGCATCAGCACGTGAAGCACGTGCAGCACGGATCCGTAGGCGCGAGCAATGCTCGACGCGAAAGGGGCTGCCGCGGCCGAAGAGTCGGAAAAATCTGTCAGAAACAGAATGTTCTTTAATGCGATGCGCTTGCCTGTTTGTATGCTGGACATGGCGCTACTCCCATAAGTGCAAGCCTGCCTCGAACCATGACAATGCTTCCGTGACGGGGCGCACCGCCGGAGGTGATGTTGGACACACCAGCTACAAGCGGCCTGCAACGCGAACGCTCGAAGTATCTGCAGCAAGGCGGGACTAAATTACGCCGCGATCTCCACGCCATGGGAACTCCGATGCAACCTGGGTTCCTGGGGCCCGCCGATGCCCGCAAAAATATTGGCCACACGTCCCATTTGTGACGTGGCGCACATCCGCCGTGATGCGCGACACGGCGGGGCCACTGTGTGACCCACTACACTGCCCGGGCTCGATGTGACACAGAACGTCCGGGCTCGTAAGCGGACGCAGGGAGGCTGGAATGCGAAAGTCTAGGGGTGATTGGGGTCGTGGATCGGGGATGCTACTGAAAATGCTCGCTCCGGTTTTTTTGATTGCATGGATGTTGGTGGTTTTTAAGCAGGAAGCGCAAGCGGTGCCAAGTTATTCACGGCAAACGGGATTGGCGTGTTCGGCATGCCACCTGGCGCCGCCGGAACTGAACGCCTTCGGCCGCAAGTTTAAATTAGACGGATACACTTTTACCACCAAGCCGGTGATTCAGGACGACGGCAAGGATCACAACGCCGCTCTGCAACTGCTCGAGGCCTTCCCCTTGTCGGTGGTCTTCGACACTTCCTTCAGCTCCACGAATAAACCACAGCCGGCTACCCAGAATGGCAACTTTGAATTCCCACAGGACGTCTCGCTTTTCCTGGCGGGCAGCTGGGGCAGCCACGTGGGCAGCTTCGTGCAAGTCACCTACGATAGCCAGGGCGACCACTTTTCCTGGGACAACACCGACATTCGCTTCGCCAAAGGCGATGGCAAATTGTTCGGCAAGTCTTTCGCGTTTGGTTCCACCTTCAACAATAATCCTACGGTCGAAGACCTGTGGAATAGCACGCCAGCGTGGGGATTCCCCTTCACGTCATCGAACGTTGCGCCGTCGCCTACTGCAGGAGCATTGATCAACGGTGGTTTGGCGCAGGATGTCGCCGGCGTTGGCGGCTATTTCATGTGGGACGAGCATCTCTATTTCGCCAGCACCATCTATCGCTCCGAGCACATCGGCAGCTCCCAGCCAAATGATGGAACCTGCTGCGGCATCAACATCCGTGGCGTTGCGCCTTACTGGCGCGTGGCCTGGCAACAAGTCTCCGAGAACAACGACCTCGAAGTGGGAGCCTATGGTCTCCACGTCAAGTCCTCACCCGGCGGCGTCACCGGTCTCCAGGACAGCTTCACCGACTGGGCCGTGGACTTTCAATACAACCGCACGATCCCGCAATGGAAAAACGATGTAATCAGTTTCCGCGGCACCTACATTCGCGAGAACTCCGCTTTGGCCGCGACCTTTAACGAAGGTGGTGCTTCGCAATCGGCACACCATCTCAACACCGTACAGCTCAACGCCGAGTATCACTTCGGTTCGCGCATTTCCGCCGCCGGCGGCTTCTTCGATGTCACCGGAACCGCCGATCCGCTCCTTTATCCTCAAGCCGCGGTTTCCGGAAACTTCAATGGTAGCCCCGCCAGTCGCGGCTACATCCTTAATCTTTCGTGGTGGGTCTATCAGAACGTAGACCTCGCGGTGCAATACACTGGCTACACCTCCTTCAATGGAGCCAAAAACAACTACGACGGCGCGGGCCGCAGCGCCAGCAACAACAATTCCGTTTACGTCCTGGCGCGCTTCGTTTTTTGAGACTGCCACTGAATCTTCGCCGCTCTTGCTTTACTCCAGTGAGGCGAGAGCGGCGGAGAAGTTAGATTCAACTAGTGATAGTATCCCGTTGCCGATAAATGCTTTTCGCGACTAACACATAGGAGAGAACAGATGCGACGAAATTCCTTGTATTTTGGGCCCGCCGTAACGTTGGTTCTGTTTGCCAGTTTGGCTATCCCTTCCGCCCTTCTCGCCCAGAGCGACGCCGAGAAAACCTTCAAAGCGAACTGCGTGCTATGCCATGCCGCAGATGGCAGCGGCAGTTCCCCCACCGGCAAGGCGCTGAAGGCCAAGGATCTCAGGTCTGACGAAGTGCAAAAGACTTCCGACGCGGACCTCATCACCGTGATCACCAACGGCAAAGGCAAAATGCCGGCGTTTGGCAAAAAGCTCAAGCCCGAGGATATCCAGGCGCTGGTGGTGTACGTGCGCGGCCTGGCGAAGAAATAGCTCCGCAAATTTGCCTGGGTTCATGAGTCATCAGCGCAGGGTGTCTGGCCGGGACTTACAGTTCTATTTCAGGAGAATTCGATGTGTGCATGGCGGTTAGATTCGGCGACTGCGCCCGTCAAAACTGAGGCGGACGGCACGCCCATTCAGAACAGGCGTTCTTTTCTCGAAGTGTGGGTGGTACTTGGTTCGGCCCTCATCGGTGCACTGCTCGCCGTGCCGCTTATTCGTTTCGCGGTATTCCCGCTGTTGCGCCGCACCACGGAGTTGAAAAACTCGCCGCTAGGACCGCTCGCCGACTTTTCCTCTTTGACGGAACCGGTGCTCCGCACCATCCAGATCGAACAGGTAGATGGCTGGCGCAAATCCATCTCGGAAAAGGCCGTTTATATAACCAAGGACCAGCAGGGCCATTTGCGCGTGCTGACCTCCGTCTGCCCGCACCTGGGTTGCACCGTACCTTGGAATAAGGAACGCAAACTATTTGTGTGCCCGTGCCACGGCGGCACCTATATGCCCGATGGCACTTACGTCAGCGGCCCCGCACTGCGCGGCATGGACACCCTGGAGACCACCGTTGCGGATGGGCAACTCATGGTGCGCTTCCAATATTTTCGCCAGCTGGTGTCCGACAAAGAAGTGGTTGGCTGAGGAAGGACAACTCACCGAATGCAGTACACGCAGGAAGATCAAGACAACACTTCTTCCACTCCTCAGGCGGGACTATGGGGTTGGATCAATAAGCGTACCGGAATCGATGCCGTGTTGCGCGTCGCACTCTATGAACCGATTCCCGGAGGCGCGCGCTTTGCTTATATTTTTGGCTCCGGTTTGCTGTTTATTTTTATTTCCCAGGTGATCACCGGGGTTTTTCTTGCGCTCTATTACGTGCCCTCTGCCGATCACGCCCACACCACCGTCGCCTACATCACCAAGGCCGTTACCGCTGGTTCGTTTTTGCGCAGTTTGCATTCGTACGGCGCGAGCGCCATGGTCGTGGTTTTGCTCCTGCATCTTTCGCAGACCTACATCTATGGCGCATACAAAGGGCACCGTGAATTGCTCTGGCTTTCCGGCTGCACCCTTTTCGCATTGATTTTGGGCATGGCCTTTACCGGATACCTGCTCCCCTGGGATCAGCGCGCTTATTTCGCTACCGCGGTGGGCACCAGCGCCGCCAGCGAAGTTCCCCTCATCGGCGAAAGCATCAAGCGCATGATGCGCGGCGGAACGGAAATGGGCACGCTGACCATCTCGCGCTTTTTTGTGGCGCATGTTTTTCTCATTCCCGCAGGCATTTTTTCCCTCGTCGCCACGCACGTTTTTCTTTTTCGCAAGGCCGGCGCCGCCGGGCCCACCGATGAAGACCCTTTCGTGCCTAAGCAGAAAGCAGAACTCTTTTATCCTCGCCAGGTGCTGATGGATCTTTCGCTGACGGCGCTGCTGATTATCGCGCTGGGCTTGCTCTGTTTTCTTGTACCCGTGCAGCTCGGTCCTCCCGCCAATCCCGCGGACGCCCAATACATCCCGCGCCCGGAGTGGTATTACCTCCCGATTTTTCAGTATTTGAAATATTGGCATGGCTCCCTTTCCGTAGTGGGTATCATGGTCGTTCCGGGCATTCTCGTCGCGGCCATTATCGCCCTGCCTTTTCTCGATCGCAGCGCCGAGCGGCGCCCGTGGAAGCGCCCCATCGCCATGACTTCCTATGCGTTCGTGATGCTCATGCTTTTTGGGCTCGCGCTGCGCAGTCAGTATTTGGACGAGCATGATGTCGGTGTCGCCCAGCAACTCGCCAAACAACAAGCCGAAGAAAAAGAGTACATGAGCAAACCATTTGAGCCCGAGCTCTCTAGCGCTTCGCTGGCCGCCGCCAACGTGCAACTCGCCGATCCCCAAGCCGCCAAAGGCAAGACCATTTTCGAGGACCATTCCTGCAACGCCTGCCATGGTGATGGCGGCGTTGGCACTGCCGCGGCTCCGGCACTGATTGGCGAAAGCCGCAAGCATTCTCCAGAGCAGCTGCAAGAATTGTTCGCCCATCCCACCGCAAAAATGACCGCCGGCGGTATGCCCCCCATCGACTTTCCGCCCGACGACGTAAAAGCGCTCATTGCCTACGTGGAAAGCCTGAAATAACCGGGCGTCGGCCCGATAAACTGCGCGGCGTGGTGCGCGATAACGGCGCAGGCTCCGGCACCCAGGTGTCACGCTCTCGCCCCGATTCGCACTGGGGCCTGGAAGTCGACATCTCCGTTCCCTACGCTAGGGCCACGGTCGAACCC
>Ga0209656_10000402_pt1 | contig 28519 bp, 27 predicted proteins | sample BogFormECP12_OM2_FD_188239 | JGI IMG/M metagenome (GOLD analysis project Ga0209656, IMG submission 188239) | Bog forest soil microbial communities from Calvert Island, British Columbia, Canada - ECP12_OM2 (SPAdes) (version 2) | ecosystem: Environmental > Aquatic > Freshwater > Wetlands > Bog ...
TGCCGATACGGTCAACACCTATGTCCCGCCGCCGGCCGACTATGCGCCGCTGCCGCAGGACTTTCCGCCCCCACCGCCACCACCGCCGCCGGTAAATGTGTGCGTTGGAGCCGGCAGGCGAATCCATGTAAGCGGGTGCTCCTAAAAGCGCGACTCCGCGCGTCGGCGTCGGGCGATGCGTAAACCGAAGCGTTTAGAACAGTGTCGTTTGCGTCTTTGAGATGGCTTTGGCTGCGGCCGTGCTGTTTTCGGGATCGGTGCCGAGCGTGTCACGACGGTAGCATCATCTCATCCGAAACTCACCGCGCAGACCGCCATCTCCGCATCTCCCATTTCTACTTCTTGGGTTGCTGACCAGAGGTTGCTTGGAACCGGAATTCGACGACGTCGCCGTCGGCCATCACGTAGTCCTTGCCCTCCATGCGCACCTTGCCGGCCGACTTGGCCGCGGCCATCGACCCCGCGGCCACCAGGTCGTCGTAGGACACGATCTCGGCCTTGATGAAGCCCTTCTCGAAGTCGGTGTGAATCACCCCGGCCGCCTTGGGCGCGGTATCGCCTTGATGGATGGTCCAGGCCCGGGATTCCTTGGGCCCGGCCGTCAGGAAGGTTTGCAACTTCAGTGTGTGAAAACCGGCCCGCGCCAACGCATCAAGTCCACGTTCGGTCTGACCGATCGACTCCAGTAGCTCGGCGGCCGACTCGTCGTCGAGCTCGGTGAGCTCGGCCTCGATCTTCGCGTCCAGGAAGACCGCGTCCGCAGGCGACACCAGCGCGCGCAGATCCGCGACCCGTTCGGCATCGGTGAGCACCGCCTCGTCGGCGTTGAACGCGTAGAGGAACGGTTTGGTGGTCAACAGATTCAATTCCCGCAGCAGCAGGGCATCCGCCCTCGCGGCGAAGAGCGTCGTCCCGCCATCCAGCGTCTGTTGAGCAGCCGCGGCGGCTTCGTAGAGCTGCTTGCGGTCCTTGCTGTTGCGGGCTTCCTTCTCCAGCCTCGGAACGGCGCGCTCGAGTGTTTGCAGATCGGCCAGGATCAGCTCGGTCTCGATGACCTCGATATCGGACTTGGGATCCACCCGCCCGGCGACGTGCGTCACATCGTCATCGGAGAACACCCGCACCACCTGGCAGATCGCGTCACATTCGCGGATGTTGGCCAGGAATTTGTTGCCCAGGCCAGCGCCTTCGGATGCGCCCGCGACCAGGCCGGCGATATCGACGAATGTCACCGGCGCGGGCACGATGCGCTCCGAGTCGAACATCTCCGCCAACGTCGCCAACCGGGGATCGGGCAGCGGCACCACGCCCTCGTTCGGCTCGATCGTCGCGAACGGATAGTTCGCGGCCACCACATTGTTTCTGGTCAACGCGTTGAACAGCGTCGACTTGCCGACATTCGGCAGACCTACGATCCCGAGGCTCAAGCTCACAGGGACACAAGTGTAGGAGAGCGCAGGCGGCGCGGAATATGGCACGCCCACGGGTTGCTAACGAGGTCTTTACCAGCCTTTTGGTGCTGAGCCGGTACGGTCGACGTGTGTCAGCAGAGCGGACGCGGTCGGCGGTGGCGGCGGATCACCGCTCGATAATCCCCAACATCCCTGGTGTGCCCTGGTGGGCCGCCGTGGTTGTCGCTGTCACGGGCACCGCGGCGGGCTTCGCCTTCGACGCCGGATCGGGCAAGGAACTGACCACCGTCTTCGCCGCGCTGTACGTGCTGGGTTGCGTGGTTGCGGTGCTGGCGGTTCGCCAGTCCGGTGTCTTCACCGCGGTCATCCAGCCACCGCTGATCCTGTTCTGCGCGGTGCCCGGCGCGTACTGGCTGTTCCACGGCGCTAAGTTCACCGGCGTCAAGGACCTCCTGATCAATTGCGGCTATCCGCTGATCGAACGCTTCCCGCTGATGCTGTTCACCTCGGCTGGCGTGCTGGGCATCGGCATCATCCGCTGGTTGCTGGCAAGGGTGACCCGCCCGGCAGCGACCGCGGCGGCCGAAGCCGCCGAAGCCGAAATGACGACCGGCGAGGCTAAGCCGGCTGGGCTGGCCGGCAAGCTTGTATCGATGTTCGCAGGTCTTCGGCGCGAGCCCGGCGATGACGACTCGGCCGAGAAAGCCGGCAGGGCCCGTTCGCGGCGAACCCACGCAGTTGGACGCTCTGCGAAGCAGGCGAGATCTGCAAGGTCAGCCGAGAGCAGCAAGACGGGCAAGCGTCCGGCAGCGTCGCGCTCCCGGCATGTCCGGCCGCCGCTGGACGAAGCAGCCGATCCGACACTTGACCGTGCCCGGCGCTCCCGGGGTCAGCGCCCGGCGCGCCCTCGCGAATTCGACGCCTCTGAGCCACCCCGCCGCAGCAGGGTGCCGCGCGATCCCGACCTGCGTGGTCGGCCATCGCGCGAGATCCGGCGCGACCCGCACGGTCGCACGGAGCGCCCGACCCGGCGCAGCAGCCGCTTCGACCCCTACGAGCCCATCGAGCCATACGAATCCGTCGCGCCGCCGGAGCCACGTCGCAGGCCCGTGCCGAACGGGGCCGCTACACACCACCCGATCTCACAAGTCCGGTATCGCGAATCAACCAGGGCTGACGACTCACGCAACGAGCCCCCGTCCCGTCCCACGAGGATGCGCGAGCCCCCGCCCGACTCCTGGAACTACGACATCAGGGACGCCTAAGGGCGTCTGGAGACATCTAGGGACGCCTAAGGGCGTCTGGAGACATCTAGGGACGCCTAGCCGTCGCGCCGGGGGCGGATCTCCCGCGGCAGCGCGAACACCAGCGTCTCGTTGGCCGTTGTCACGGGCTGCACCACGTCATAGCCGTACTCGGCCAGCCGCTCCAGCACGCCACGCACCAGCACCTCAGGCACCGACGCGCCGGAGGTGACCCCGACCGTGATGACCCCGTCCAGCCACCCCGGGTCGATGTCGTCGGCGTAGTCCACCAGATGCGCGGCCGCCGACCCAGCACCCAGCGCAACCTCGACCAGCCGCACCGAGTTCGACGAATTGCCCGACCCGACCACGATCACCAGCTCGCACTCTGGCGCCATCGCCTTGACCGCGACCTGGCGGTTCTGGGTCGCGTAGCAAATGTCGTCGCTCGGCGGGTCCTGCAGTTTCGGGAACCGCGCGCGAAGCCGCTGCACGGTCTCCATGGTCTCGTCGACCGACAGCGTGGTCTGCGACAGCCAGATCACCTTGTTCTCGTCGCGAACCGTCACACCGTCCACCGCGCCGGGCCCGTCGACCAGCTGCACATGGTCGGGGGCTTCGCCGGCGGTTCCGACGACCTCCTCGTGCCCCTCGTGACCGATGAGCAGGATGTCGTAGTCGTCGCGGGCAAAGCGTTTGGCCTCGTTGTGCACCTTGGTGACCAACGGGCAGGTGGCGTCGATGACGCGCAGCGACCGCTCGGCCGCCGTCGCGTGCACGGTCGGCGCGACGCCGTGGGCGGAAAACACCACGATGGCGCCCTCGGGGACCTCGTCGGTCTCGTCGACGAAAACCGCCCCCGCCTTGGCCAGGGTGTCCACCACATGCCGGTTGTGCACAATCTCGTGCCGCACGTAAACCGGTGGGCCGTGCTTTTCCAGCGCGCGCTCGACCGTCTCGACGGCGCGGTCGACGCCGGCGCAGTATCCGCGTGGCTCGGCGAGCAGCACGCGCTTGCCGGTGACCGGTTCGACCGCCGAGCTGGCGGCGCCCGGGATCCCCATGTTGACGGTTGGCGGCATGGTACCCAGGTTACTTTCTGCGGACTGGGGCTCGCCAACTCGCGCCGTTCGGCTTGGCGTTGACCGCCTGTTAAGGCAGTCTGGACCGCATGGTTACTGCACCGTATGGGGTCCGGCTGCTGGTCGGCGCGGCGACACTCGCCGTCGAGGAGACGATCAGGCTGCCGAAAACCATCCTGATGTATCCGATGACACTGGTCAGTCAGGCCGCGCACATCGTCATGCGGTTTCAGCAGAACATGGCCGAACTGGTGATCAAGGGCGACTCGACCCTCGAGCAGATTTTTCCGCCCAAGGAAGAGCAGCCCGAGTGGGCAACCTTCGATGAAGACCTCGACGACGACGGACCCGGACTGGGCGTCGACCCGTCCGACGTCGAAAACCGCGCCGAAGGACGGTTCGCGCTGTACACCGCACCTGACCCGTCGCCCGGAGGGGGCAGCGCCGACCACCCGACTCGGCCCGTGTCCGTCACCCGTGCCAGGAAATCGGCCAGCAACGTGCCTACGCCGGCAGTGGCCGACGAGTTGGACTACGAAACGCTGACGCTGGCCCAGCTGCGGGCCCGACTGCAAACGCTCGACCTGGATGAACTCGAGGCGCTGCTGGCCTACGAAGAGGCCACCAAGTCGCGTGCACCGTTCCAGACGCTGCTCGCCAACAGGATCACGCGCGCGACGGCGAAGTGACCCGAGCGGTGCCGGCTCGACCGGCGAATTCGGCCGAGAACCCGTATCCGGTTCGCGCGGTGGCCATCCGGATCGCGGGCTGGGTCGACAAACTGGGCACGGTCTGGGTGGAAGGTCAGCTGACCCAGATCAATATCCGGCCGGGCGCCAAGACGGTATTCATGGTGCTTCGGGACCCCGCGGCCGACATGTCGCTGACCGTAACTGCCCCACGCGATTTGGTGGACCGTGCCCCGGTCAAGCTCGTCGAGGGCGTGCAGGTGGTGGTCTGCGGAAAGCCGAACTTCTTCACCGGACGCGGCACATTCTCGTTGCGGCTCAGCGAAATACGCGCGGTGGGCATCGGCGAACTGCTGGCACGCATCGAGCGGCTGCGACGACTGCTGGACGCCGAGGGGCTGTTCGACGCGCGGCTCAAGCGACCGATCCCCTTCCTGCCTGCCACGGTCGGGTTGATCACCGGCCGGGCCAGCGCCGCCGAGCGGGATGTCACCACGGTGGCCGCCGCGCGCTGGCCCGCGGTGCGGTTCGCCGTGCGCAACACCGCCGTGCAGGGTCCGACCGCCGTCGCCCAGATCGTTGACGCGCTAAGCGAATTGGACGCCGACCCCGATGTCGACGTGATCGTGGTGGCCCGCGGCGGCGGCAGCGTCGAGGACCTGCTGCCGTTCTCCGACGAGACGCTGTGCCGCGCGATCGCCGCGTGTCGCACCCCGGTGGTCAGTGCGGTCGGTCACGAGCCCGACAATCCGCTGTGCGACCTGGTCGCCGACCTGCGGGCCGCGACTCCCACCGATGCCGCCAAGAAGATCGTCCCGGATACCGCGGCGGAGCAACACCTGCTCGACGACCTGCGCCGGCGCAGCGCCCAGGCGCTGCGCAACTGGGTGGCTCGCGAACAGCGCGCGCTCGCGCAGTTGCGCAGCCGGCCGGTGCTCGCCGAGCCGCTAGCCGCGCTGAGGGTGCGCGCCGAGGAGGTCCACCGCGCCCGGTCGGCGGTTCGCCGGGATATCACCCGGATGATCGACGTGGAGGCCGAACGCGTCGGTCACTTGTCCGCAAGGCTGGCTACGTTGGGTCCCGCGGCCACCCTGGTCCGCGGCTATGCCGTGGTGCAGACGGTTGCTACGGACGGGCCCTCGGCGGTGCTCCGCTCAGTCGACGATGCCCCGGCGGGCACCAAGCTGCGGGTGCGAGTTGCCGACGGTTCCGTCGCAGCGATAAGTGAAGGACGAACCGATGGCTCGTGAAGAAGGCGAAGAGGCTACACCTATTAGTCAACTTGGCTATGAAAAATGCCGAGACGAGCTGATCGAGGTCGTGCGCCTTCTGGAGCAGGGCGGGCTGGACCTCGATGCATCGCTGAAATTGTGGGAAAGAGGCGAACAGCTCGCTAAACGCTGCGAGGAACACTTAGCTGGAGCGCGTAAGCGGGTGGCCGACACACTGGGCGCCGACGGCCAGGACGGTTCTTGAAAAAGAACCCAATTTCGGGGGTTCTGTTCGAAACTGGAACACGTTTCAGTTATCCTCGTCGGCATGGCTGACACTTCTGGAAGATTGCCGACCACCCAGCTGGGCCGGATCCTGGTCACCGGCGGCTCGGGATTCGTCGGCGCCAACCTGGTCACCACGCTGCTCGACCGTGGCTACCAGGTCCGGTCCTTCGACCGGGCGCCCTCGCCGCTGCCGGCCCAGCCGGGGCTGGAGGTGCTCCAGGGCGACATCTGCGACCGCGACATGGTCGCGACCGCGGTCGACGGCATCGACACCGTCTTTCACACCGCCGCGCTCATCGAGCTATTGGGCGGCGCGTCGGTCACCGAGGAGTACCGGAAGCGCAGCTTCGCCGTCAACGTCGAGGGCACCAAGAACCTGGTGCACGCCGCACAGGCGGCCGCGGTGAAGCGGTTCGTCTACACGTCGTCCAACAGTGTGGTGATGGGCGGCCAGCCCATATCCGGTGGCGACGAGACCCTCCCCTACACCGACCGGTTCAACGACCTCTACACCGAGACCAAAGTGGTGGCCGAGCGATTTGTTTTGTCCCAGAACGCGTCACCGAACGGCGGGGCCGGGCTGCTGACGTGCGCCGTCCGCCCAAGCGGAATCTGGGGCTGTGGCGACCAGACCATGTTCCGCAAGGTGTTCGAAAGTGTGCAGGCCGGTCACGTCAAGATCCTGGTGGGCCGCAAGGCCGCGCGGCTGGATAACTCCTACGTGCACAACCTGATTCACGGCTTCATCCTGGCCGCCGAGCACCTGGTGCCCGGCGGCACCGCGCCCGGGCAAGCCTACTTCATCAACGATGCCGAACCGGTGAACATGTTCGAGTTCGCCCGACCCGTGGTGGCGGCGTGCGGTCATCGCCTGCCCCGGCTGCGGATATCCGGCGCCGCGGTCCGCGCGGCAATGTCGGGCTGGCAGCGACTGCACTTCCGCTTCGGGCTGCCCAAACCCGCGCTGGAACCGCTGGCCGTCGAGCGGCTCTATCTCGACAACTATTTCTCGGTGGGCAAAGCCACCCGCGAACTCGGCTATCGGCCACTGTTCACCACCGAGCAGGCGATGGCCGAATGCCTGCCCTACTACACCGAGCTGTTCGACCAGATGAAAGCCGCCGCCCAGCCCCATCTGGCAGCGGTTGTCGCCCCCGCCATGGCCGAGTAGCGGTATATTCCGCGTCGTCGCGTCGCGAAATACACCCTCTTGGCGAGCGACGAGGAGGAGCGGCGCATATGACCGAGACGGTGTTGGTCACCGGGGCGTTCGGCTTGGTCGGGTCCGCGACGGTGCGGCAGCTGCGCGCCGACGGCCGCCGCGTCGTCGCCACCGACCTCGACATCCCGGCCAACAGCAAGAAGGCAGCCGCCCTGCTGCCGGCCACCGACGTCCGGTGGGCCGACCTCACCGATCCGGACGCGGTCGGCGCGCTGCTGCGCGAAGTCTCGCCCGCGGCGATCATCCACCTTGCCGCGATCATCCCGCCGGTGTGCTACGCGCGGCCTGCGTTGGCCCGCCGCGTCAACGTCGACGCGACCGGATTTCTGATCGACGCGGCGAAGACGCTGCCGGCGCCGCCGCGATTTGTGCAAGCCTCGAGCGTCGCCGCCTACGGCGCCCGTAACCCCCACCGCATCACCGACGTGCTGACCGCGGACACACCGCTGCGGCCATCCGACATCTACGGCGCCCACAAGGTGGAGGCCGAGCAGCTGGTGCACGGCTCCGAGCTGGACTGGGTGGTGCTGCGACTCGGCGGCGTGCTCACGTCGGAGCCGCGGTTCGACCTCGACCTGGACACCATCTACTTCGAGGCGTCGCTGCCGGTCGACGGGCGCATCCAGACCGTCGACGTGCGCGATGTCGCCCGCGCGTTCGTCGCCGCCACCACCGCGCCGGTGGTCGGCGAGACATTGCTGATCGGCGGCGACGACTCGCACCGCCACGTCCAGGGCGACATCGCGCCGGCCAGCGCCGCGGCGATGGGCTTGGTCGGCGGAGTACCTCGAGGGCGCAAGGGCAACCCGGACAGCGACGCCGACTGGTTCGCCACCGATTGGATGGACACCGCACGCTCAGTGGAAGCCCTGAAATTCCAACGGGTTTCGTGGGCACACATGCTGGCCGAGATGGCCGACCGGATGGGCTGGCGGCGCTATCCGATAAGGCTGGCGGCTCCGCTGGCCCATGAGCTGCTCAAACGTCGCTCACCGTACTACCGCTATCCGGGCCGCTACGCCGACCCGTGGCGCGTGATCGAAGCCAAGTGGAATGACCCTCGACCCGATCGGAGCCCCGCATGACTGATCGCACGGCTGTCGTTGTCGGCGGCGCGTCCGGCATCGGCCGCGCGGTGGCGCACGCACTGGCCGCCGATGGCTGCAAGGTGACCGTCGCGGACCGCAACGTCGACGGCGCGCGTGCCGTCGCCGCCGAGATCGGCGACCCGCACACCGCCGAGACGGTCGAGGTCACCGACGAAGACTCGGTACGAGCACTTTTCGGGCAGGCCGACACGCTCGACGTGGTGGTCAACACCGCCGGCTACAGCGGCGTTGGGCTGATCACAGAGTTGTCCGTCGAAGATTTCCGCTCGGTCGTCGACGTCTGCCTCACCGGCGCCTTCCTGGTGATCAAGCACGCCGCGCCGCGGCTGCGCGACGGCGGGGCGCTGGTGTCGATCAGTTCGCTCAACGGGCGCCAGCCCGCTGCCGCAATGAGCGCCTACTGCGCGGCCAAGGCTGGCCTGTCGATGCTGACCCAAGTCGCGGCGCTCGAACTCGCGCCGCGCGGTATCCGGGTCAACGCCGTCGCCCCCGGATTCGTGCACACACCGCTCACCGAGCCGGCCACCCAAATTCCGGGCGTGCTCAACGAATACCTGGAGAACACGCCGCTGGGCCGCGCCGGCACCCCTGAGGAGATCGCCGAGGCCGTCGTGTTCCAGTGCAAGGCGCCGTGGCTGACCGGTGAGGTGCTCGACCTCAACGGCGGCGCGCACATGAAGCGACACCCAGACATCTTGGGCCACGTGATGAAGCTGGCCGCGCAGTGAGTCTCACCGGCAAGCAAGCGATCGTCACCGGCGCGGGCTCGGGCATCGGCGCGGCACTGTGCCGGGCCCTGGTCGCTGCGGGCGCCGACGTCGTCTGCACCGATGTCGACGGCGCCGCAGCGGCCCGTACCGCCGAGGGCCTGCACGGTCCGGGCACCGCGACGTCGGCCACCCTGGACGTCACCGACGCGGCCGCGGTGGCGGCTGCCGTCGACGCCGTGGTCGCCCACGCCGGACGGCTCGACCTGATGTTCAACAACGCCGGAATCGCTTGGGGCGGTAATACGGAACTGCTCACGCTGGACCAGTGGAACGCCATCATCGACGTCAACATCCGCGGCGTCGTGCACGGGGTGACGGCCGCCTACCCGGTGATGCTGCGGCAGGGGCACGGCCACATCGTCAACACCGCGTCGATGGCGGGGCTGACCGCGGCCGGCCAGATCACCAGTTATGTGATGACCAAGCACGCGATCGTGGGGCTGTCTCTGGCGCTGCGCTCGGAGGCCGTCTCCCGCGGGGTGGGCGTGCTGGCCGTGTGCCCGGGCGCCGTTGAAACCCCGATCCTGGACAAGGGCGCGATCGGCGGTTTCGTCGGCCGCGACTACTACCTGCGCGGCCAGGGCATGAAGACCGGGTATGACCCCGACCGGTTGGCGCGCGACACCCTCAGGGCGATCAAGCGCAACAAGGCGCTGCTGGTGAAGCCCAAGCAGGCGTATGCGTCCTGGGTGTTCGCCCGGCTGGCGCCAGGTCTGCTGCAGCGCATGTCAATTCGGTTCATCGCCGATCAGCGCAAGCGACAACACGCGAAAAGCCCTGTCTAAAAGCAGGATTCGGAGGGCGGCCATGAACACCGAGTTCACTCTCACCCAGAAGCGCGCCCTCGCGGTCTGGACGTTGGTCAGCCTGCTGTTCGCCGCCTACTTCCTGCGCAGCTACTTTGTCCTCATCGTGGTAGCCGCCGTCGGAGCGTATTTGTTCACGCCGCTTTTCAATTGGTTCGGCCACCGGATGAAGGCCGGCTTGGCCGCCACCTGCACGCTGGTGTCGGCGCTGGCCGCTGTCGCCGTGCCGGTCGGCCTGTTAGTGGTGCTGGCGATCGTGCAAATTTCCCGGATGGTGACCCAGGTCGCCGGTTGGGTGCAGAAGATCGGTATGACTGAGCTCGGCGACAAAAGCCTCCAAGTCGTCAATCAACTCTTGGCGCGAGTGCCGTTCCTGCACATGACCGTTACCGCGGAGTCGCTACGAAAAACGATGGTGACCGTCGCGCAGAAGGCGGGTGAGTGGAGCCTGCACTTCCTGCAGGACACGGCCGGAAGCCTCTTCGGCACAGTGACTTCAGCCATCATCTTCTTGTACGTGTTCATGGCGCTGCTTTCCCACAGCGACAAACTCCTCACCTTGATCCGCCAACTCAATCCGCTCGGCGACGACGTCACCGATTTGTACCTGCGCAAGATGGGCTCCATGGTGCGCGGCACCGTGAGCGGCCAGTTCGTCATCGCACTGTGTCAAGGGGTGGCCGGCGCCGCGTCGGTCTACGTCGCCGGTTTCCACCACGGGTTCTTCATATTCGCGATCCTGTTGACCGCACTGTCCATCATTCCGCTGGGCGGCGGCATCGTGACCATCCCGTTCGGCATCGGGATGATCTTCTACGGCAACATCGTCGGCGGCGCCTTCGTAATCCTTTGGCATCTAATAGTTGTCACCAACCTCGACAACTTCCTGCGCCCGATCCTGGTGCCCCGAGACGCGCGCCTCAATCCCGCGCTGATGTTGCTGGCCGTGTTCGCGGGTATCGCCATGTTCGGCCCGTGGGGCATTGTGATCGGCCCGGTGTTGATGATCGTGATCGTGACCACCGTCGACGTCTACCTGGCGGTGTACAAGGGCGTAGAACTCGAAGAACCCGTCGACGAGGACGACAAGCCCGGCTGGCTGACGCGCTGGCGGAGCCGAAACTCGACTAAGACGCAGCCAGCCGCTCCTTAAAGAACTCGACCACTCGCTTGCGCGCCTCGTAGGCCGGCTGGCCGTCGACCTCGCGGACCTCGTCGGTCAGCACCGAATGCGCCATCCGGGAAAAGCCGTGCTCATTGCCTGGGCTCGAGTCGATTTCGATCACCTCGAACGCGTCGCCCAGCCGTTCTTTGAGCATGGTGAACCGTTCGCCCGGCGCCATCCGGTCCTCGCTGAACCGCAGACCCATCGCGCACAAACCCTCGTTGGCGGCACGGTCCTTGAACGCGTTCAACTCCAATTCGCTCACTCCGGTATCGCGGCGCTGGCGCGGCGTCAGCGGAAAGGGTACTGACGGCTGGCTGAGCACCGGCGCCAGCACGCTGTCGTCGACCGCGGCCGCCAGCGCGAAGCCGCCGGTGAAACACTGGCCGATCACCCCGACACCCTTGCCCGGCGTCGACTTGTTGAGGTCACGAGCCAATGCCCGCAGGAACACCGACACCGGCCGCTGCTTGTTGGTCGCCAACGCTGCGAATTCCCTTGCCACACAAGCACGTCCGATGGCGGAAAGCACGTAGCCGACGTCTTTTCCACGGCCGGGCTCACCGAACAGCGACGGTATCGCGACGGTGAATCCGTTGTCCACCAGGTGATTGCCCAGCCCCAGCACACCGGGATGGATGCCCGGTAACTCCGGGATGAGCACCACGCCAGGCCCTTCACCCTTGCGGTAGACATCGTGGGTGTAGCCGCCACCGGTGAACGGTGCCGGCGACCAGCCGGTCAGGTCGGCTTCTGGTGCGGTCATGGATGTCCCTTCTAGCGGTGCGCCGATAGCGGCGGCTGCGATTGAGTGGCCGCCGCCAGCGTACGAAACTGGTCGACGCCTCCGGCGCCGGTGATCGCAACCTGGGCCGGACCGGCCGGACTGCCAAGCCGGGTGGTCCACACCGGCTCGACGCCGTCGCCCTGGTAAACGATCCACCGGGTGCCGTCGACGTCGACGGTTCCGGTGGGGTACATCCACGGGTGAATCGAGCCGACCAGCTTGTCCTCGTCGGCGTTGCTCTGGGTCAGGCTCAGGTACATGCCGGTGGGGCTGATGAATCCGACGGTGGAGGTGACCGCGCGCACCCGCTGACCTGTCGACGGGTCGGTCCGGCCGTCTCCGATGCCGCCTCGGCTACCGGAGTTGGGTTGCCAGCCTTGGGGCAGCCGCGGCAGCCGGACCGGGAAACCCAGCGTCTGTGCGTCGGCGTGCAGCGCCCCGGCGTCGTCGTACGACGGCACCGGTCCGCGGCTGGTGCCGCCGGGGGCGAAGGAGCACATCCCGACAATGCCCGCCAAGACGATGCAGGCCACCACCAGCGGCGCAATCGACCAGAACATGTCCCGGCCGTCCTGCAGTAGCCGCGGCTTGGCCGGCTTTGCCGTCGGCTGCGGCTGCGGCTGCGTCACTGAAACCACCAACACGAACTCTTAGCCTTCAGGCCGGGGAGGAATGGCCCTCCGCCGTGGCAGGGTCGCGATCTCATGATGTGTCGGTCCTTTGGGATAAGCATTGTGTTATGCGTACGGCGTTCCGGTGTCGGGCCTATCCGACCGACGAGCAAGCGGCAAACCTTGCTCGAACCTTCGGCTGCGTACGCAAGGTGTGGAACGAGGTGCTGACCTGGCGCACCAGGCGGTATCGGGTCGATGGCCTTCGCACTAACTACGCCGAAACCGACCGATTTTTGACCGAGTTGAAGAAGCGCCCGGATTTGGGATTCCTTAATGAGGTGTCGTCGGTGCCCTTGCAACAGACGTTGCGCCATCAGTACCGGGCGCTGAATAACTTTTACGCGCGACGGGCTCGCTACCCACGTTTCAAGTCCCGGCGCGGACGCAAGACAGCGACCTACACGCGCTCGGCATTTCGCTACCGGGATGGCCAATTGTTTCTTGCTAAGCAGACCAGGCCCCTGCGGTTCGTATGGTCCTGGACGGGCATCGACCAGATCGCCATCGCACCGTCGATGGTGACCATTACCCAAGACGCCGACGGGCGCTGGTATGTGACTTTTCAGCTCGATGTCGCGGACGCCCGGCCCCTGCCCAAGACAGGCAACGCGGTTGGTGTCGACGTGGGCATCAGATCGTTCGCGGCGACCTCCGGTGGCGAGATCCTCGACAACCCGCGCCTGCTGCAACGCAAGCAGCGCAACCTGGCCCGGTATCAGCGCCGCATGGCCCGCAAGCACAAGGGCTCGAAGAACCGGGCCAAAGCGGCACGCAAGGTTGCGGTCGCCCACGGTAAGGTCCGTCGCGCCCGAAACGACTTTCTGCACACCACGTCCACAAGGCTGGTTCGTGCCAACGACGTGATCGTGATTGAGGACTTGAATCTGTCGGGGATGCTCCGCAACCGCCGGCTCGCGCGGGCGATCTCCGACTGCGGTTGGTCGTCGTTTCGGCAGATGCTCGACTACAAGACCATCAAGTGGGGCAAGAGACTGGTCGTCATCGACCGGTTCTGCCCAAGCTCCAAAAGGTGCAGCGTGTGTGGGCACATGCTCGCCCAGCTCAACCTCGATATCCGGACGTGGCGTTGCCCGTCCTGTGGCACCCGGCATGACCGGGACTTGAATGCTGCAAAGAACATCTTGGCCGAAGGACTTTCGGTGACGGCCTGTCGAGCGGACATCAGCCTGCAAGGAGACCCCCTTCAGCGGTCGGCGACGAAGCAGGAACCCCAGCCCGTGAGAGCTGGAATCCCCGTCCCTCAGGGCGTGGAGTAGTCAAACCACGAGTATCCCAGCTCCAGAAGGCCGATCTGCTTCTGGGACAATCGGGGCATGCCGCAGAGCCGTCGTGAAGCCCCGGACCGCAACCTCGCTCTGGAATTGGTACGGGTCACCGAAGCCGGTGCCATGGCCGCCGGTCGCTGGGTCGGTCGCGGAGACAAGGAAGGCGGCGACGGGGCCGCCGTCGACGCGATCCGCCAGCTGGTGAACTCGGTCTCGATGCGCGGAGTGGTGGTTATCGGCGAGGGTGAGAAGGACCACGCGCCGATGCTCTACAACGGCGAGGAGGTCGGCAACGGCGACGGCCCGGACTGCGACTTCGCCGTCGACCCGATTGACGGCACCACGCTGATGAGCAAGGGCATGCCCAACGCCATCTCGGTGCTGGCGGTGTCCGATCGCGGCTCGATGTTCGACCCGTCGGCGGTGTTCTACATGAACAAGATCGCCGTGGGTCCGGACGCCGCTCACGTGCTGGACATCACCGCGCCGGTCGCCGACAACATCCGGGCGGTCGCCAAGGTCAAGGGCTTGTCGGTGCCCGACATGACGGTATGCATCCTGGACCGGCCGCGACACGCTCAACTGATCGAGGACGTCCGCGCGACCGGGGCGCGAATCCGGTTGATCACCGACGGCGACGTGGCCGGCGCGATATCCGCGTGCCGACCGGGCTCCGGCACCGACATGCTGGCCGGGATCGGCGGCACCCCGGAGGGCATCATCACCGCAGCGGCGATCCGCTGCATGGGCGGGGAGATCCAGGCGCAGCTGGCACCCAAGGACGACGCCGAACGGCAGAAGGCACTCGACGCCGGCTACGACCTCGACAAGGTGCTGAGCACCGAGGATTTAGTCTCCGGTGACAACGTCTTCTTCTGCGCGACCGGCGTCACCGACGGTGACCTGCTCAAGGGGGTGCGCTATCAGCCCGGCGGCTGCACGACCCAATCGATCGTGATGCGCTCCAAATCCGGCACGCTGCGGATGATCGAGGCCTATCACCGGCTGTCCAAACTCAACGAATACTCGGCCATCGACTTCACGGGCGACAGCAGCGCCGCATACCCATTGCCGTAACCACCCACAGAAGGACCCAATCCATGGGCGCTCACACCGCCGAGAATGACACCGAATACCGCATCGAGCACGACACCATGGGCGAAGTCCGGGTGCCGGCAAAAGCATTGTGGCGCGCCCAGACTCAGCGTGCGGTGGAGAACTTCCCGATCTCCGGACGGGGACTGGAGCGCACCCAGATCCGCGCATTGGGACTGCTGAAAGCCGCTTGCGCGCAGGTGAACAAGGACCTCGGATTGCTGGCACCGGAAAAGGCCGACGCTATTATCGCAGCCGCCGCGGAGATCGCCGACGGGCGCCACGACGACCAGTTCCCGATCGACGTCTTCCAGACCGGGTCGGGCACCAGTTCCAACATGAACACCAACGAGGTGATCGCGTCAATCGCGGCTGCCAACGGTGTGACCGTGCATCCCAACGACGATGTCAACATGTCGCAGTCTTCCAACGACACCTTCCCGACCGCCACCCACATCGCGGCCACCGAAGCCGCTGTGCGCCATCTCATCCCGGCGCTGCAGGAGCTGCACGATGCGCTGGCGGACAAGGCCCGCGAGTGGCGCACGGTGGTGAAATCGGGCCGCACGCATCTGATGGACGCCGTCCCGGTCACCCTCGGCCAGGAGTTCTCCGGATACGCCCGTCAGGTCGAGGCCGGTATCGAACGTGTCCGCGCGACGCTGCCCCGGTTGGGTGAGCTGGCGATCGGCGGCACCGCGGTGGGCACCGGCCTCAATGCGCCCGACGGCTTCGGCGCCAAGGTGGTCGAGGTTCTGGTGAAAGACACCGGGCTGACCGACTTACGCACGGCGGTCAACGCTTTCGAAGCCCAGGCGGCCCGCGACGGGCTGGTCGAGGCATCCGGCGCACTGCGCACCATCGCGGTGTCGTTGACCAAGATCGCCAACGATGTCCGCTGGATGGGATCCGGCCCGCTGACCGGTCTGGCCGAAATTCACCTGCCAGATCTGCAGCCGGGCAGCTCGATCATGCCGGGCAAGGTCAATCCTGTTCTGTGCGAGGCGGTTACGCAGGTCGCCGCTCAGGTGGTCGGTAATGACGCGGCGATCGCGTGGGGTGGCGCGGGCGGCGCCTTCGAGCTCAACGTCTACATCCCGATGATGGCGCGCAACCTGTTGGAGTCGTTCAAGCTGCTGACCAACGTGTCCACGCTGTTCGCCGAGCGCTGCATCAGCGGGCTGACCGCGCGCGTCGAGCACCTGCGCGAGCTGGCCGAGTCGTCACCGTCGATCGTGACACCGCTGAATTCGGCGATCGGCTACGAGGAGGCCGCCGCGGTAGCCAAGCAAGCGCTCAAGGAGCACAAGACGATTCGCCAGACGGTGATCGACCGCGGGCTGATCGGCGACAAGCTGTCCGAAGAGGAACTCGACCGTCGCCTCGACGTGCTCGCGATGACCAAGGTGAACGAACAGCCGACATGATCACCGATGAGCTCCGGCAACGCCGCCTGGCTGTCATTGAAGAGCACATGAGCACCGAGGTGACCAAGGAATTCGACCGGACCCTGGCCACCTTCAACGGCCATCCGCGTTACGAGATCATGGCCACCGGGCAGGTTTTCGACGGTAACGACGAGGTGATGGGCTACTACTTGACCACCCGGACCGCCTTCCCCGACCAGCGGCACGACAACGTCCGATACCACTTCAGCGACGACGCGGTGATCACCGAATTCGACCTGTTGGGAACCAATCTCGGTGAGTTTTACGGCCTACCGCCCACCGGCAAGGCGTTCCGGGTGCCGACCATCGCGGTGTTTTTCTTTGACGGCGATCGAATCACCAACGAGCGCATCTACTTCGACTCGGCCAGCCTGGTCACCCAGATCGGCCGCGCTGAGCTGCTGGCGGCCGCAGTCGCGGGTGAACTACCGGATCAGTCACCGACCGGAGGCTAGCTGCCGTTATTCGATCCGCCCGAGTTCTGGCCCGGGACATCGCTAATCGGGAAGTTGGGCATCGGCTTCGGCGACGGCGTGTTGGGCAGCGACGGGATTTCTCCGGCCGGGATGTCGTGCAGGTCGTTGGCCGCTGGCCCGTTGTCTCGGCTGCCGTACACGCTGCCCGGTGCTCGCTGCCCGAGCAGCTGGCTGACCGTCACCAGGTGATAGTTGTTGGCTTTGAGCACCGGGATGAACTGGTAGACCAGATCGACCGTGCTGGAGTAGGTGTCGTGCAGCAGCACCACCGAGCCGGGCTTGATCTGGGTCATCAGCAGGTATCTGCTGGCCGCGGTGTTCGAATCGTTGATCCAGTCGTAAGGGATGACGTCCCAAAGGATTCCGGCCAGACCGATCTTGCCGGCCTGCTGATTGACCGCGTCGTCGGTGAGCCCGCCGGCGGGCCGCCATAGCTTGGGCGTCACACCGGTGGCGGCGGCGATCGCGTCGTTGGCCCTGGACAGCTGGCCGGGAACGTCGGGCAGCGGCAGCGTCGTCATGTTGGGGTGTTCCCAGGTGTGGTTACCGATCTCCATGCCCGCGTCGACGACGCGTTTGGCGCCCGCCGGGTTAGCGGCAACCTTGTTGCCGATCTCGAAGAAGGTGGCCTTAGCGTTGTTGGCGGTCAAAATCCCGAGCAGCCGATCCGTGTACGGCGTGGGGCCGTCGTCGAACGTCAGCGCCACGCACTTGACTTGTGCACAGTCGACGACATCGTTGGCTTTGGCGAACCTGACATGCCCGGTGAATGCGCCGATTGCGACGACGGCGGCGGCTGCCAGCACACCGGCGACGGTGCGCCAATACCGCCACGCAAGGGTGTCTGGTCGTCTCGGCACGGCGGGAAGCCTACCCACCCCTACGGCAGCGGGGCGCGGGTGATCTCCTCGAGCATCTCGGTGACCAGCGCGGCAATCGGCGACCGCTCGCTGCGCAACAGCGTGATGTGCGCGAAAAGCGGATGTCCCTTGAGTTTCTCGACCACGGCAGCGACGCCGTCATGACGGCCCACCCGAAGGTTGTCGCGCTGAGCGACGTCGTGGGTCAACACCACCCGCGATCCCGTACCCAGCCGTGACAACACCGTCAGCAACACATTGCGTTCCAGCGATTGCGCCTCATCGACGATGACGAACGAGTCGTGCAGTGAGCGACCGCGAATGTGGGTCAGCGGGAGCACCTCGAGCATCCCGCGGGACAGCACCTCCTCGAGCACCGCCGGGCTGGCCAGACCCTCGAGGGTGTCGAAGACCGCCTGCGCCCACGGGCCCATTTTTTCGCTCTCGCTGCCGGGCAGGTAGCCCAGCTCCTGACCACCGACCGCATAGAGCGGACGGAAGACCACCACCTTGCGCTGGCTGCGGCGCTCCAGCACGGCTTCCAAGCCGGCACACAGCGCAAGCGCCGACTTGCCGGTGCCGGCCTTGCCGCCCAGCGACACGATGCCCACCGACTCGTCGAGCAGCAGATCCAGCGCCACCCTCTGCTCGGCGGAGCGGCCACGCAGTCCGAAGACCTCACGGTCGCCGCGGACCAGCTGGACGCGCTTGTGGGCGTTGACCCGGCCAAGCGCGTGCGAGCTGCCGGCGAGCAACCGAATACCGGTGTGGCACGGCAGGTCTCGGGCCGCGGCCAAATCCACGTCGCCGTCGGCGAACAACGTGTCGATGTCGTCGGCGGTGGCTTCGATCTCCGCCATCCCGGTCCAGCCGGACGTGACGACGTCCTGCGCGTGGTACTCGTCGGCGCGCAGACCCACCGCACCGGCTTTGACGCGCAGCGGAATGTCTTTGCTCACCAACGTGACTTGCTTGCCCTCTGCGGCCAGGTTGGCGGCACAGCACAGGATGCGCGAGTCGTTGGTGTCGGTGCGGAACCCGGCGGGCAGCACATCCGGATCGCTGTGGTTGAGTTCGACGTGCAGCGTGCCGCCTTGTGTCCCAACGGGAATGGGCTGATCCAGCCGACCGTGCTCGAGCCGAAGGTCGTCGAACAAGCGCAACGCCTGGCGGGCGAACCAGCCGAGCTCATGGTGATGACGTTTGGCTTCCAGCTCACTGATCACGACCAGCGGCACCACCACTTCGTGTTCGGCGAAGCGGGAACAGGCCCACGGATCGGACAACAAAACGGAGGTGTCGAGCACGTACGTCCGTTTGGTGTCCTGTGGAACCGCCGGGGAATCAGTCACGAGCGCTCCTCGAACTCATCGCCTGGTTTGCTGCCGCATTCGAGTGGTGGCCCCACCGCCACCCATTCACGCGGGGCGTCATACCGGGCTGAAGCCCGTGCGGCCCGCACGGACGATTCGGCGGGGGCCGCGGCGCCAGGACCGGGGCCGGCGGTCCTGTCGAAGTTGAGACGAGAGACGCCGCCCGGACAGCAGAGCATATCGCTAGCCATCGATTGGAACGCTACTCTCGTCTGCGCATGTGCGCCGGGCAGGCGCGCCGACGTGGCTAGCCGATGACGAACTGCCGCAACGCAGGCTCGTCCGCGAGGCCCCATGCGGCGATGCGGTCGGAGATCACCCGCGCCAGCTGATCCGGGCCGAAAATGCCTGCGTCGGCGACGTTTCGCACCTTGTCTTGGTAGGCGTCGATGTCTGCGCCGACGACTTGGAGGTCAGCCGCCCGCGCGGCGATCGCCGCGATGGTCTCATCGCGGGCGTAGTCGAGGCAGTGTGCGACGAGGTTGGCGAAGAACTCCTCGTGCCGCTCTTCGTCTCGCGCGATGTGGGCAATGAGTCCGGCCAGCACCGGCTCTTCGATCTGGGCCGCCAGGTTGTTGCAAAACACGGCGTGGGCCCGCTCGAAGAAAGCCATGAACACCAGGGTTTCGACCTGGGAGTACTGGTCGGCGCGATACCCCTTGCCTGACACGTGCTCGAAGCGGACCTGCTCGTTGGCGACCGGGTCGATCTCGCGGGTCACCACGAAGTACTCGCGCAGTGCAATGGCGTGCAGGTGTTCTTCGGCGGTCCACCGGCCGATCCACTGGGCCCAATTGTCTTCGAGGATGAAGTGCTCGACGAGTTCGCGGTGATAGCCGGCCACGTTGTCTTTGGTGACGAGCAGAATCTCGCACGCGTCGGTGATGACTTTGGGCAGCGTCACCTGCGACGGGTCCCAGTCACGTCCGCCGAGGAAGGCGAAGTTCTCGCCCTGCTCGAACGGCACGAAGTCGTGCGCGAACCACAATTTCTCGGTATCGAGGTGGCGGTCGAGGTTCTCGCCAACCACAGGCTCGAGTTCGAGGATCAGCGCGTTAGCGACAGGTTTCTGTGCCATGGGGTAACTGTAACCCGCGTACACAGGTTCATGAAATCGGCCGCGCAGTGCTCGGCGCTAGCAGAGATCAGCTCGGATGACCCCTAGAGCGTCAACCCCGGGTAGAGCGGGTTGGCCGTCAGCAGCTCGGAGGCAGCGGCGTGCACCCGCTCAGCGGTGCCATCGGCCAGGGTGTACTTGGCCTTGGACGGCCCCGCGGGCCCCGGCCCGGGTTGAGTGTTGCTCAGCACGTCGACCACCAGCTCGGCGACCCGGTCGAACTCGGCGGCGCCGAAGCCGCGGGTGGTCAGTGCCGGGGTGCCAAACCGGATGCCGCTGGTGTACCAGGCACCGTTTGGGTCCGCTGGGATCGAGTTGCGGTTGGTGACGACGCCGGAGTCCAGCAACGCCGATTCGGCCTGCCGGCCGGTCAGCCCGAATGACGTCACGTCTAGCAGCACGAGGTGGTTGTCGGTGCCGCCGGTGACCAGCCGCGCCCCGCGCCGCAGGAACCCGTCGGCCAGCGCCTTGGCGTTGTCGGCAATCCGCTGGGCGTAGGCCCCGAATGCGGGCTGGCGCGCCTCGGCCAGCGCGACCGCCTTGGCCGCCATGACGTGCGCCAGCGGCCCGCCCAACACCATCGGGCAGCCCTTATCGACCGCGTCGGCGTACTCCGGCTGGGCCAACACCAGGCCGCCACGTGGCCCGCGCAGCGACTTGTGCGTGGTGGTGGTGGTGATGTGGGCGTGGGGCACCGGGTCCTCGTCGCCGGTGAATACCTTGCCGGCGACCAGTCCGGCGAAGTGCGCCATGTCCACCATCAGGGTGGCGCCCACCAGGTCAGCGATCTCGCGCATCTTGGCGAAGTTGATCCGCCGGGGGTAGGCCGAGTACCCGGCCACCAGGATCAACGGCTTGAACTCACGCGCGGCGAGGGCGACCGCGTCGTAGTCCAGCAGCCCGGTCTCCGGGTCGGTGCCGTAGCTGCGTTGGTGGAACATCTTGCCCGAGACGTTGGGCCGGAAGCCGTGGGTGAGGTGACCGCCGGCATCCAGCGACATGCCCAGCAGCCGCTGGCCGCCAAGTTTGGCGCGGAGCTGTTCCCAGTCCGCCTCGGACAGGTCGTTGACGTGTTTGACCCCAGCCTCGGCGAGGCTGGGCGTCTCGATGCGGGTGTTCAGGATGGCCCAGTAGGCAACGAGGTTGGCATCGATGCCGGAGTGCGGTTGGGCGTAGGCGTACGGAGCGCCGAAGAGCTCACGGGCGTGCTCGGTGGCCACACTCTCGACGGTGTCGACGTTTTGGCACCCGGCGTAGAAACGGTGGCCGATGGTGCCCTCGGCGTATTTGTCCGAGAACCAGCTGCCCATGGTAAGCAGCACCGCGGGCGAGGCATAGTTTTCGCTGGCGATGAGCTTGAGCGAATCGCGTTGGTCGGCAAGTTCTTTGCGTGTCGCAGCGGCGATGCGCGGTTCGACGGACTCGATGACCTGTAATGCCGCGCGGTAGGCGCTGCTGGCGGTATCGGCGTACTCAGCGCCTAGGGCTGCGGTGGTGTGGGGTGCGGCGGTCACGGGCGCCAGTCTATCGAGACGGACTAAACGGGCAGCGCTGATGGGATCATCGGTTCGTCGAGCAGCCGGCCAAAACGCTCGGTGAGGCTGACGCCGGCCGGGCGATCGTCTAGCCAGGCTCGCAGCAGTCGATATCCCTCGACGTAGGTGCTGGTGTAGGCGCGCCACAGCGGCGAGGACAAGAACCGCAGCATCTGTTGGGCGCGGGTGTCGTTGATCAGCAGCCAGCGTCGCAGGAAAGCCGCCACCTCCTCGGCGTCGCGGTGCTCGTCGTGCAGCATCAACGCCGCGTCCTGACGGACACCGGCCAGCGCCGCGGACGCCTCGGAGACCGCCTCGGCGCGTTCGCCGTCGAACCGCAGTCCCAGGTCGGCGTAGATCTCGGCCGCCCAGCGCCCCCAGCCCGGGCCGATCGCGGCGTACAGCGCCAGGTCGGCCAGGCCCTCGGCCATCAGGCACTGCGGGGTGTTCACCAGGAAGATGGTCTGCTCGGCCTGGCCTTTCCGGTTGACCAGCCCGGCCTCTTTGCGGCAGTGCTCGGTGTGGTGCCCCGGATACGACTCGTGGGCCACCAGCCGCGGCAGGTTGGACATCAGCTGTTTGATGTCGGCGTTGACGGCCACCTTGGAGCGGTAATCGCCCAGGTAGTAGTTGAATCCGGACCACGGCTGGTCGGTCACCACTTGGTAGACGACGGTCTCGGTGTCGGGCAGCGGATACTCGGCGCGCACCCGGTCGCGCAGCGCGCTGGAGAACGCCTCGATGCACGCGGCCAGCCGATCGGGCGGGATCTCCTCGGCCGCGCGGTAGGCCTCCATCCGGTCGGCCAGTGCACCGCCGCCGCCCAGCACGTCGTCGAGCCGGGCATGCGCCTGCCGGTAGGTTTCCGCGTCGCCTTTGGCGATGTGCACGTCGAAGTAGTCGCGCACCTCGTCGACGAAGCCGATGCCTTCGCCGGCGAACTTGCGCCCGGCGCAGACCAACGCGCGCAGATGAGCGCCGATGTAATCGGCGCGGGCCTCGTCGAATCCGTTACCGCGCGGCACATTTGGCAGGGCGGCGAGCAGCCGCTGGGTCTGGCGGACCAGGACGGCCGGGTCGGGCGCGGGCTCGGCCAACACCGTCTGACGCAGCGCGGGATCGCCGGTGTAGGCGTCGACGTACCCCGGCTCGATCCGGTCGAAGCGCAAACCGAGCAGCAGGTACTCGCGGATCAGCGCGGCGGATTCCTGACTGACCTCCACGCGCATCCACGCTATCGGGTCGCCCCAGCCGCTCACAGTGTGGCCGGGGCTGCAAGACTGACAGTCATGCCGCGGCTGAGCGAGCCGAGCCCCTACGTGGAGTTCGACCGGAGTCAGTGGCGCGCGCTACGCAAGTCGACGCCGCAGCCGCTGACCGAAGAAGAAGTCGTCGGCTTGCGCGGTCTGGGCGAGCAGATCGACTTGCTCGAGGTCGAAGAGGTCTACCTACCGCTGGCCCGGCTCTTGCACCTGCAAGTCGCCGCCCGACAGGGGTTGTTCGCCGCCACCGACGAATTCCTCGATGAAACGCGGCAGAACCCCGATCGGCCGGTGCCGTTCATCATCGGGGTGGCCGGCAGCGTGGCGGTCGGTAAGTCGACGACGGCCCGCGTGCTGCAGGCGCTGCTGGCCCGCTGGGATCACCACCCACGGGTCGACCTGGTGACCACCGACGGGTTCCTCTACCCGAACGCCGAGTTGACCCGACGAAACCTCATGCACCGCAAGGGCTTTCCGGAAAGCTATGACCGACGGGCGTTGATGCGATTCGTCACCTCGGTGAAGTCGGGTTCGGACTACGCATGCGCCCCGGTGTACTCGCATCTGCACTACGACCGGGTGCCGGGCGCCAAGCAGGTGGTCCGCCACCCCGACATCCTGATCCTCGAGGGCCTCAACGTGCTGCAGACCGGGCCCACGCTAATGGTGTCGGACCTGTTCGACTTCTCGCTGTATGTGGACGCGCGCGTCGAGGACATCGAGCAGTGGTACGTCTCGCGATTTTTGGCGATGCGCTCGACCGCGTTCGCCAACCCGGCCTCACACTTCCACCATTACGCGGGCCTGACCGATCAGCAGGCCGTCGTCGCCGCCCGCGACATCTGGCGTTCGATCAACCGGCCGAACCTGATCGAGAACATCTTGCCCACCAGGCCCAGGGCCACCCTGGTGCTGCGCAAAGACGCCGACCATTCCATCAACCGGCTGCGGCTGCGCAAGTTGTAGATTTCCTCCGACGGTGTTCTCGACCCCGAGGGGGTGCAGTGGACGAGTGGGCGGGCAGTAACCCCGCGGCCGGTTGGCAGGTCGCACATCAGCCACATCCCATACCCGCGCCGCCGCGTCGGCGCCGCCGAACGCTGATCACGATCGCCGTCGTCGGCGCCGTGATCGCCATCGTCGCGGGAGTCCTTGGGCTCATCAGGTCACCGAACTCCCCACTGACCGCACCGCTCTATTCGCGGCAGACTGTGTTGCCGTTCACCGGCCTCAAGGATCCAACCAGCGTGGCGGTGGACAGCCGGGGCGACATCTACGTCACCGATGCCGGCAACCGCCGGGTGCTGAAGCTGACGGCGGGGTCTGACAGCCAGACGGTGCTGCCGTTCACCGGACTGCAAAACCTGACCGGTGTAGCCGTCGACGGCAAGGGCAACGTGTACGTCAGCTACTTCACCGACGGCTACCCCGGCGTGGGCAAGGTGGTGAAGTTGGCGGTCGGGTCGACCAGCCAGATCGAACTGCCGTTCACCAACCTCGCAGACCCACGGGCCGTAGCAGTCGATGCCGCCGGCAATGTCTATGTCGCCGACCGCCACATACACCAAGTGGTGAAACTTCCGGCGGGGTCGAGCAGCCAGACCGTGCTGCCGTTCACCGGGCTCGAGTTCCCGCAAGGTGTGGCGGTCGACCCGGCAGGCGACGTCTACGTCACCGACACCCAAAACAACGACAACAGGGTGGTGGAGCTGCCTGCCGGATCCACCAGCCAGACCGTGCTGCCGTTCACCGGGCTGAACCAGCCCTACGGCGTGGCTGTGGGCCCGACCGGCAGCGTGTTCGTCAGCGATTCGAACAGCAGACAAGTGCTGAAGCTGCCGCGGGGGTCTGCCCGCCAGAGCGCGCTGCCTTTCAACGGCCTCAACGCCCCCGAAGGGGTGGCAGTGGACGCGAAAGGCAGCGTCTACGTTGCCGATTCCATGCACGCGCGGGTGCTGAAACTACCGAAGGCATAACAAGCCGATGCGGAGGCGCGCACCGCAACCTCTGACGGTGGCACCCCGCATCGGCGGGACGGGAGTCAGGCCGGCAGTCGGCGCACTCCGAGGTATTGCAGGTAGCCGATCAGCGCGGTGTAAACACCGCTGGCCAGCGTCGCCCCGATCCCCGTCGCGGTCAGCGGCAGCATACCCGCGGCCACCACGACGACTGCCGCCACGGTGAAGACGATGTTGGCGACGATGACGGCGATCCCGGTGCGACGCAGATCGGGTGCTGCGGCGAGTCCGAACACGATCAAGCCGCAGAGAACGAAGAAAGCGCCCATCCCGTATTCGGCGATGGAGCTCAGTCCGGTCAGCGACGAGATCGGATCCGCCGCCGCGGCGATCATCAGGCCGGCGAGCCCGCTCAGTGTTGCGTCGAGCCGCATGGCGAACCGCAACAGGGAGTCGGTTGAGTCGGCGAACGGCGGGGTGGCCAGTGGAGTAACAGCGGTCATGTCCAGAACTCCTTGCGATGTGGGGTCGAACACCTCTGAGCTTGCCGTTCTGGGACTGCCAGATCGACGCGTGGCAGTGCCAAGCACTGCCATGCGCAGGTCAACTGGGTGATCTAGGCCACGTATTCCTTGCCTAGCTCGGCTAGCTAACTGGAGACGGCGACCCGGCCGCGCAGATCGGCGGCGATGAGCTTGGCCGCGGCGCTCTGCCAGTTGTGCAGCGAACGCTGCGGCACCTCGGTGACGAACCACTGCCAGGCCTGCCGGGAGGTCGCGTCCAGCCCGGCGGCGGTGGCGTTTTGCGCGTAGGCGCGGACACCGACGACGTAGGGGAAATACAACGAGTTGTAGTAGCGCCACTGCTCGGTGGTGCCGAAGTCGCCGCCGTCGCGTGGTTTGAGCCGCGCGATGCGTTCGGCGAGCAGAGCTTTGAGCTCGACGGCCCGCTCCAGCGGCTGGTCGGGCGCTCCGCGGGCGGCCAACCGCTCGTCAATGGCCGGCAACGCGGTCAGCGGGCTGGCGACCAGCTTGGACAGGTCGCCATAGTGGCCCAGCGCCCGGCGGGTGAGCCGGGCGAACGTGTCGTCGTCGAAGTCGTCGAGCGGATCAGCCGACCGCAGCGGCAGCGCGGATTGTGTGCGCCGCAACGTATCCCGGTCGGCACGCAGCATCGGGGACCGCGAGAACACCAGCCGGTCAAGCAGCCCGGCCAACGGGTCGGCCAGCACCTGCACGGAGGTCGCGATCGCCAAACTGGTGAACAGCAGCACCGTCAGCGCGGTCTGCGCGGTCGTCTGCCGCGGGGTCAACGCGATGCCGATCAGCATCTGGCCGCCGAGCAGCACCGCCACTGCCCCGGTGCCGGTGAAAGAGCGCAGCATGTCGCCGCGCAGCGCCTGACCCTCGTCGAACGCGTCCCACAGCGCCACCGCCACACCCAGTCCCAGCACGTCGCAACCCGTCGACGCCAACGCCAGCCAACTGGGCACTACGCCCAGCGGAATGATCAAGATGGCGTTCGCCAGTGCAAAGAACAGCGTCGCCGTGATGACCAGACCGACCACCGGGATCTTCTGCGCCCGATTTCGTAGCGCGGCCACCATCGCTCCCAGCGTGGACGCCGAGATCACCACGCACATCACCACGTGCCCGAGCCGCAACGGCCCGCTCACGGTGCCGGCCAGCGTTGCGCCCACCAGCGTCAGCGCAGCGACGACACCGACGAGCAACACCTCACCGGTGCGTCCCCGTCCCCCGTCGGACGGCCGGGCCAGCTCGACCAGCACAGCGAACCAGGCCACGCCGGGGACGGCGACCAGGTAGATCTCGACGTGGCCGAGCACCGCGGACCGGGTGACGAGCCGTATCGCATCCAGCGCCACCGCCGTCGCAAAGCTGCACAGTCCGATCGCCGCCAGGGCGAGCACGGGTTTGCGCGGACCTCGGGCCAACAGATACAGCCCCAGCCACCAACTCAGCGAGAACACCAACGCCGACAGCGCCGCCATGCTTCAAGTGTGACACGGCCGACGCCGGCCGCTACATGCCGTAACGGCGGTGGCGCAAGCTGTAATCGCGCAATGCGCGCAGGAAGTCGACCCGGCGGAATGCGGGCCAGTGCGCTTCGGTGAACCACATCTCCGAATAAGCGCTTTGCCACAGCAGGAACCCGGACAGCCGCTGCTCCCCCGACGTCCGGATGACCAAGTCGGGATCCGGCTGCCCGGAGGTGTACAGGTTCTCCGAGATCGCGTCGACGGTGACGGCGTCGACGAGTTCGTCGGCGCTCGCCCCGTTGGCGATCTCCTTGTTCAACAGTGCGCGGACGGCGTCGGCGATTTCCTGGCGGCCGCCGTAGCCGACCGCGACGTTGACGTGAAAGCCCGCGTTGGCGTTGATTGCGGTGCCCTCGACGGCGTCGCGCAGTCGTCGCGCCGGCTCTTCGCCGATCAGCTCCAAATCCCCGACAGTGCGCACACTCCAACGGTTGGCCGGGGCGCAGATCTCCTCGACCACATCGGTGATGATCTCGATGAGCGCAGCCAGCTCGGCGGGATCGCGGCGCAGGTTTTCGGTGGAAAGCAAATAGACCGTGGCCATTTCGATGCCGGCCTCTTGGCACCAGCGCAACATCTCGGCGATCTTGGCCGCGCCCATTCGATACCCGTAACTGACGTCGTCGTAACCGGCGTCGCGTGCCCAGCGCCGGTTGCCGTCGCACAGCACGGCGATGTGGCGCGGCAGCGCGGGTTTGGATGCGGCCAGGCCCTGCCGCAGGCGCAACTCATAGAGCCGATACAGCGGTTCCTTAAGGCGCGGCGGAATGATCTCCACAGGGAACCAGATTACTGTGGGCGGCAGCTCTTACCGGTGATCCGACCGCAAAGGCATCCGGGACCAGGCAGGGATTTAGGAGGGATATTGACCCGCGAGGCAGATGTGGCAACCGAGCCCGACACTTCCGGGCCGGGCGGAGCCATTGAGAAAGCCGAGAACGCCGCCGGTCAGGTCCTGCAATCCGCCGCCGACGCGCTGACCAAACCCAGGGCACGTGGCTGGATCCATTTGGTGTCGGCGGTCGTCGCGGTCGCCGCCGGAGCCTCGCTGATATCGGTGTCCTGGCCGCTGGCAGGACTCAAGGCCGGTTTGGCGACCTTCGTCTACACCGGCGCCGTCGTGGGCATGTTCACCGTCAGCGCGATCTATCACCGAGTGACCTGGAAATCGGCCAGGGTCCGAACCCGGATGAAGCGGCTCGACCACTCGATGATCTTCGTGTTGATCGCCGGCACCTACACGCCGTTCGCGCTGTTGGCGATGCCGCATGACGCGGGGATGCTGGTGCTGAGCATCGTGTGGGGCGGTGCGGTGGCCGGGGTGCTGCTCAAGATGTGCTGGCCGACCGCGCCACGTTGGGTCGGTGTCCCGCTCTACCTGTTGCTCGGCTGGGTCGCCGCGTTCTACGTCGCGACGATCATGCACATCGCCGGGGTGGCCGCGATGGTGCTGCTCGTTGTCGGCGGCACCCTGTACAGCATCGGCGGAATCCTCTACGCGCTGCGCTGGCCCGACCCGTGGCCAAACACGTTCGGCTATCACGAGTTCTTCCACGCGTGCACCGCGGTGGCCGCGATCTGTCACTACATC
>Ga0209656_10000403_pt1 | contig 28503 bp, 23 predicted proteins | sample BogFormECP12_OM2_FD_188239 | JGI IMG/M metagenome (GOLD analysis project Ga0209656, IMG submission 188239) | Bog forest soil microbial communities from Calvert Island, British Columbia, Canada - ECP12_OM2 (SPAdes) (version 2) | ecosystem: Environmental > Aquatic > Freshwater > Wetlands > Bog ...
GGTCGAACGAACCCTCGCTTGGCTCAATCGAAACCGCCGTCTGGCCAAAGATTTCGAGGCTTCGATCGCCAGCGCCAAAGCCTGGGTTTACATCGCCTCCGTGCAGCTGCTCGTTAGGAGACTGTCCCCGCAGCACAACCTATAAGATTAAGATTCGGACACTAAGCTGGAGCGCCGTTGGCTCGTGAGGAGACGGTCCCAGTCCAGGGTAACGGACACTTGCCATTCCTTCCATCGCGGACAAACTTATTTTCAGGGCAAGAGACTGCCTATTTGCTCTTTATATTTGGTTACTCTCTGTTAGTAGTAACGCGCAGACGGATGATTCACCAGTTGCGCATTTGATGGATGTCGTCCTGCCATCACGATTATTCTGCTAAACGGCGGCCGGACAGCAACACACACCCGTAACCGGGTGCCTGCGTGCCCATGACTTTGCTCTCGCGTGCGGCTAAACTCCCGCGCGATGAGGGCGGCACCGGTACAGCAGACGGTCGGCGAACGCGGGATCGGCGTTCAGATCAGCGGCGATGGTAACACTGTCATCGTATATGCGGGTTTGGCCGAGCTCAGTCTGGTCCGTAAGCACCTCCGAAAATCTGATCCTACGACCGAGCTCCAGCTGCTTCGCGTTGATCTCCGCGCGACCACTCTGGTGGGACGAGAAGCCGAATATTCAACCCTGGAAGCATGGCTCGCCTCCGACCGGCTTGTCACCGTGCGATGCATCACCGGTCGGGCCGGGGCGGGCAAGACGCGGCTCGCCATCGAACTGTGCGAACGCGCGGAACATGCCGGCTGGACCGCGGGGTTTGCGCAGTACGGCCAGTTCCCAGAGTTCGTGAAGCGCTCGACCGAGTGGCACTGAGATAGACCGACCCTGGTCGTTATTGACTATGCCGCCGCGCTTGCCCACGACCTGCACACCTGGCTGGAGATTCTTGCGCGAGCCGAGGCGCAAGCAGGCGGAAACAAATTGCGCCTGCTATTGCTCGAACGGCACGCCGAACGCGATCTCGGCTGGTGGGCGGATCTCATTCGTCCGGTCAGCTTCTCAGATCCTGGACCGGATGAACTAGCTGATCCTCCTGTGCCAGTGCCACTGCCCAGTCTGAGTGCCGTTGAGGATCGACGCGTCTTGCTTACCGAGGTAATGCGTCAGGCGAGTCAGATCGCCGGCATTCAACCAATTCCCTCCCCTCCACCACCAAGCGCGAATTCGGATTTTGATCGTCGGCTCGGCGACGATACAATCAATAATGAGCCGCTCTATCTAATGGTGGCTGGAGTGGAGGCGATCCGCTCTGGGGCCCCTGCGGCGCTGGCACTCACGTGGGTTGATCTGGCGGAGCGGGCGGCGAGCCGGGAACGCGAGCGGCTGAACCGCTTGGCTTCGCAGTGGGGCCTGTCCGACAAACTGGTCGCCCATTTAGCGATGTGCGTGACACTGCAGGGCGGATGCAGTGCGGAAGAGGCTCTGCAGGTGGTTTTGGAAGAGCGACGGGCAACAGGTTTTCCTGAAACCGATTCGGCCACCGACCTCGTCAACCGGCTCGCCGAAGCACTGCCGGGCCTGGATAGGGCAGAGGTCGACGCTATCCGACCGGATCTCATCGGCGAGGCTTTCTTGCTGCAGGGAATGCAGGAGAACCAGCGATTTCCAAAGCTACAAACCGAAATTGTCGAACGTGCCTGGCGGCGAGCGAGCAGTACGGTCACTGGGACACTGGTTCGCACAGCCCAGGACTATGCGCGAGGCGATGTCGGTCACTGCAGCATTGTCTGGCTTCGACATTTGATCGATCAAATTGGTGATTTCACTGCGCTGATGGCACTTGCCGATCAATTGCCAGAGCAGACCCTGGCACTCAGAGAGTTAGCGGCTGTGGTGCAGGAACGGATAAACTCCGCGCTGGCAGAACCGGCTGCCAGAGAGCCTGAGCTGCGGCCGTTCCTTGCAGCCGCCCGGACCAACCTAGCCCTGCGGCTGAACGCTCTCGGCCGGCACGAGGAGACGCTGGCGGTAGCGGAAGAGGCGACAGCGCTCTACCGCGAGCTCGCCGCGCAACGACCTGATGTGTTTCGGCCCTACCTCGGCAGATCACTCAACAACCTCGCCAACAGCCTGAGTGCTCTCTGCCGGTCCGAGCCGGCGCTGGCGATCGCGGAAGAGGCGGCAGCACTCTACCGCGATCTGGCCGAGCAGCGGCCCGACGCGTTCCTGTCATATCTCGCCGGGACTCTCAACAATCTCGCCCTAAGGCTGAGCGCTCTTGGCCGGCGCGAGGAGGCGCTGGCGGCGACGGAAGAGGCGGTCACCATCCGCCGCGACCTGGCAGCGCAACGGCCCGACGCATACCGGGCCGATCTCGCCCTCTCGGTCGACACCCTCGCCACCAAGCTGAGTGCTCTCGGTCGGCGCGAGGAGGCGCTGGCGGCAGCGAAAGAGGCGACAGCGCTCTATCACGAGCTTGCCGCGCAACGGCCCGACGCGTTCCGGCCCGATCTCGCCGGGGCTCTCAATAATCTCGCCCCCATACTGAGTGCTCTCGGCCGGCGCGAAGAGGCGCTGGCGGTGGCGGAAGAGGCGACATCGATCTGCCACGAGCTGGCCGCGCAACGGCCCGACGTGTACCGGCCCAATCTCGCCGGCTCGCTCAACACCCTCGCCCTCATACAGAGTGCTTTCGGCCGGCGCGAGGAGGCGCTGGCGGCGGCGGAAGAGGCGACAGCGCTCTGCCGCGAGCTGGCCGAGCAACGGCCCGACGCGTTCCGGCCCAATCTCGCTGGCTCGCTCAACACCCTCGCGATCATGCTGAGCGCTCTCGGCCGGCACGAGCCGGCGTTGGCGGCGGCGGTAGAAGCGGTGGCGCTCTACCGCGAGCTGGCCGAGCAACGGCCCGACGCGTTCCGGCCCAATCTCGCCCTCTCGGTCGACACCCTCGCCACCAAGCTGAGCGCTCTCGGCCGGCGCGAGGAGGCGCTGGCGGCAGCGAAAGAGGCGACAGCGCTCTATCACGAGCTTGCCGCGCAACGGCCCGACGCGTTCCGGCCCGATCTCGCCGGGGCTCTCAATAATCTCGCCCCCATACTGAGTGCTCTCGGCCGGCGCGAAGAGGCGCTGGCGGTGGCGGAAGAGGCGACATCGATCTGCCACGAGCTGGCCGCGCAACGGCCCGACGTGTACCGGCCCAATCTCGCCGGGGCTCTCAATAATCTCGCCCCCATACTGAGTGCTCTCGGCCGGCGCGAAGAGGCGCTGGCGGCGGCGGAAGAGGCGACATCGATCTGCCACGAGCTGGCCGCGCAACGGCCCGACGTGTACCGGCCCAATCTCGCCGGCTCGCTCAACACCCTCGCCCTCTCGCTGAGCGCTCTCGGCCGACTCGAGCCGGCGCTGGCGGCCACGGAAGAGGCGGTCACCATCCGCCGTGAGCTGGCCACACAACGGCCCGACGCGTTCCGGCCCGACCTCGCCACGTCGCTCAACACCCGCGCCCTCTCGCTGAGCGCTCTTGGCCGGCGCGAGCCGGCGTTGGCGGCCGCGGAGGAGGCGGTCACCATCCGCCGCGAGCTGGCCGCGCAACGGCCCGACGCGTTCCGGCCCGACCTGGCGATATCTCTCCACACCCTCGCCCTCGTGCTGAGTGCTCTCGGCCGGCCCGAGGAGGCGCTGGTGGCGGCCGAAGAGGCGGCGGCGCTCTGCCGCGAGCTGGCCGCGCAACGGCCCGACGCGTTCCGGCCCGACCTGGCGATATCTCTCCACACCCTCGCCCTCGTGCTGAGTGCTCTCGGCCGGCCTGAGGAGGCGCTGGCGGCGGCCGAAGAGGCGGCGGCGCTCTGCCGCGAGCTGGCCGCGCAACGGCCCGACGCGTTCCGGCCCGACCTGGCGATATCTCTCTGCACCCTCGCCCTCGTGCTGAATGCTCTCGGCCGGCCCGAGGAGGCGCTGGCGGCGGCCGAAGAGGCGGCGGCGCTCTGCCGCGAGCTGGCCGCGCAACGGCCCGACGCGTTCCGGCCCAATCTGGCGATGTCGCTCTACATCCTTGCCGACATGCTGAGCGATCTCGGCCGGGGCGAGCCAGCGCTGGCGGCAGCCGAAGAGGCGGCGGCGCTCTGCCGCGAGCTGGCCGCGCAACGACCCGACGCGTTCCTGCCCCACCTCGCCTTGTCGTTAGCCGTGCAGGCAAACTGCTTGGACACCTTAGACCGTTCTGCGGAAGCGCTGGTAGCCGATAGAGAGGCGTTCACGGCTATGTCTGAGGCTTTCATCGAGCAGCCTTCGGCGTTCGGGCACTGGATGGTCGCGATGATCCAGGAATACCGGGAACGCTGCGAACGTCTTGGACGGTCACCCGATATGGAGCTGCTGGGACCAGTTGTCGCAATCCTGCAGGGCCAACAGAGGGGGTACCCAGATGAGCATTGAGTTAGCGGCAGCGGCGGTCGGCTTTCTCACCCCGTATCTTGCGGCAGCCGGCAAAGAGGCTGCGAAGACCGTCGGCAAAGAAACTGGCGGAGCCGGCCTCAAACTGCTCGGCTGGATGCGTGAGAAGTTGACCGGCCGCGCCAAGGAGGCCCTTGCAGAGCTTGAAGAGAAACCCGACTCCCAACTCAATCAGGATGATCTGCGCACGCAACTCGCCAAGTTACTTGAGAAAGAGCCGGACCTCGTACCGCAGCTGCGAGAGCTTCTGTCTGAAGCACAACCACAAGGCGATGTGATGACCCAGACGGTCGGAGCCGGCGGTAAAGCCAGCCAGATCAAGGGCGATCGGAACAAGGTGCGCATTTCATGAGACGAACCGACTGAGCGGCAACGGTCGCCAATTGACCGGGCAGCAGCCATCGTACGCTTGGCCCAACCGACACCCGCATGGCATGCTGACCCAAGCGAGAGGCAACGACAGCCCTCGCCTCAGTCAGTTGCATTTATCCTTTGAGATGATCGGCTACCGTGGGTGGCCCAGTTTCCTCGATATGTCTATACCCCCCCCGCAAGCGGGGGAGGGTTAGGGTGGGGGCGCGTGCGGGTCGGCGATGGGGTCGAGCGGCCAGATCGGGCGGCGGACCCGGGTGAAGAGCTCGGGGGTGTAGATTTCAGAGCACAGCGCACCGGTGTCGACGAGGACGACTTCGCGGGCGATCGGCTCGAAGGCGGCACGGAAATGCTGCATCGACTTGACGGCGACGGTGCAGTAGCGGGTCGGGTCGATGCCCAATGAGGTGAACTGGGCGAGATCGGTCGCCTGGCCGTTATTGGTGATGACGATGATGTCGATGCCGCCGACGCGGAATACCATCGAGGGCCCATAATTGCGCTCGACTCCGCCGCCCATCGGGCCGTAGGCGATGAACCGGCCATTGGTCAGGCACACCACCTCGCCCTCCAGGCTTAGCGGCCCCCCGCCCATGGCCGGGTCGGTCTTGCCACCGAGCGCAAGCGTGGTCTTGGCGCTGACACCGGCTTTCATTCCTTGTTCAACCGCTTCGGGATCGCAGATCGCGTGGAACGCGACGCTGTCGACCCCGGCTTCGACCAGGCCCTTCAGGAACACGGTCGCGTCGCCGTAGCCGCCTCCGCCGGGGTTGTCGGTGTAGTCGGCGACGACCAGCGGCTTGTCGCCGGGTTTGCCACCGCGGGCGAACGCCACCGCCTCGGCGACCGACAGCAATTTGACCGTTGTGAAGTCGCGCGTCTCCCAGGCGTAATCCATGAATTCTTCGGCGATCGCCTGGCCCTGTGGACTGTTGCCGCCGTCGACCGTCACTGTCGCCGACGGGCCAACATCGTGGATATTGGCATGGCTGAAGCCGGCGCAGATGCTGACCACCAATGCCGCGCCGCTCTGCTCGAGCGCCTCGCCTCGGGCGATCAGCTCGGCCATCGGGCCGCGCTGGGTGCGGCCGTGGTCGAGACCGTACATCATCGGCCGCCGGGCGATTACGGTCCTCGGCTGGATCTCGCCGCGCATCGCGCGCTCCAATAATTCCGCACCTTGCCAGGCGCGCTCGTACTGGTCGATATGCGGATAGGTGCGATAGGCGATCAATGCGCTCGCATTGTCCGCCATCCGCTGCGTCACATTGGCGTGCAGGTCGAGGGTGACGACGACCGGCACATCCGGGCCGAGCCGGCGTCGCAGCCGTGCCAGGAACTCGCCCTCGGCATCCTCGTGGCTGTCGCTGACCATGGCGCCGTGGAGATGCAAGAGCGCGCCGTCGATCGGGCCTTTTGCGTCGACCGCGTCGAGGATCATCGCGGCGATCTGTTCGAACGCGTCGTCGGTGACGGTGCCCGAGGGGTTGGGGTTGGCAGAGACCGGATGAACCAAGGACCAGCCGAACTTGTCAGCCGCCTCAAAAGTCGCGCCAAAGGCCGAGCGGGTGCCGCGAAACGCGATTGGGATCTCGTTTTCGAGGTGGAAGTCTCGGCGGCGAAACATCGTCATGTCCGTCGGCACGCGGCTGAAGGTGTTGGTCTCGTGCATAAAGCGGGCGGTCAGAATACGTGGCACGGGTCACCTCTGCGGAAAACTCTTCGACCTGAGAGCTAGGATGGTTCGGCTCTACTCCGAGACAACCGTCTCGGCAACCGGCGGGGCTGAGCGCCATTGGCCATGCCGGCGCATCACCGGCTCGAGGGTCTCTGCGATCAGCGAGGCGATGGTCACGTGCATCGCCGCGGCTTCGGCCTTGACAATCCGATCCATCGCCGGCGCCACCTGCTTTTGCCATGGCGCCGAGACCTGCTCCGTCCAACTGCCGGCGAAAGGCAGGTGCAGGGCTTCGTAGAGGTCGTGCAAGGTGGCACTCTCCGGGCTCCAGGCGAGGACCCAGCGGCCCGACTGTGTGTGCGCCGCAAAACCGGCCTCGGCGAGAGGCTTGATGTGCGCGTCGATCACCGTGGTCGCCACGCCGAGCTCCGCGGCGAGCGCCGGCGTCGATCTCGCCTCGCCGTGCCGCTGCGCACGCGCCAATGCCGCGATCAGGGCTAGGCTCAGACCGAGCCATACTCCGCCGGCGGGGACGTTGCCGATCCGCTCGTCGATTCGCCAATTCGGCAATGCCGCGGCGACGACCGCACCGAGCAGCACCGCCATCCACGCAATATACATCCAAAGCAGGAAGATTGGGATGACGGCGAGGGCGCCGTACACCGTGCTATAGAAGGGCGTGGCGCCAATGTAGATCGTGAACCCGATCTTCAGGATTTCGATCGTCAAAGTGGCGATCACCGCGCCGAGCGCACCGTCCCGCCAGCGCACTGCGCAATTCGGGATCAGGCTATAGAGCAAAGTGAGAGCGACGAATTCGAGCAGCGCAGGCACCGCGCGAGCTAATCCGTGCAGCCAGCTGCTCGCGAACCATGCCAGCGCTTCCTGACCAAAGCCGGCCTGGTGCGCCGCAATCTCGAAATAGGTCGAGAGCGACAGACTGACCCCAACGAGAATGGGGCCGAGCGTTATCAATGCCCAATAGGCGAGGATGCGCTGCACCCAAGGACGCGGCGCGGTGACGCGCCAGATCAGGTTGAGCTGATCCTCCACCGTTACGAGCAGCAGGACGCCCGTCGCGGTGATGCCGGCAACGCCGATCGCGGTGGTCTGGGTTGCCGAATCGGCAAAGGCGCGGAACCACCACGCCGCCTGCGCGCCGATCGACGGCACAAAATTTTCCATCACCAGCCCCAGCAGCTGATCGCGCATCGGTGCGAGGATCGGGAAGCTGGAGAGCGAGCCGAGGGCAATGACCGCGAGCGGCACCAGCGAAACGAGCGTTGTGTAGCTGAGCGCGCCGGATGCCGCAAAACAACCGTCCGCATTGAATCGGCGCAAAGAATAGAGCGCGAAGGCGGCCGCTGTCGCCACCATGTGTCGTAGCCGTCCGCCCTGCCGGTTCGACCGGCTCTCTGCCTCGGCGGTGGTCATCGCTGAAACCTTAGGTTCCTCTCTGTTGCTAAACAAGGAGTTGGGAGCGGTGTCCCGCCCGGGAGACCCTGATTGGCCCCCGCGCGTTCGTTCGTGTAGGATGCGCAGAACCGCGAGGACTGGGGAAGACGATGCCGCTGATGGCGGGTAAGCAAGGCCTCATCATGGGTGTCGCCAACGAGCGCTCGCTCGGCTGGGGCATCGCCAAGACATTGCACGCGCATGGTGCCGCGCTCGCTTTCACTTATCAAGGCGAGGCGCTGGGCAAGCGAGTGCGGCCGCTTGCCGACAGCCTCGACAGTGATTTCGTCCTGGACGCCGATGTCGCCTCCGAGGAGAGTCTCGATGCCGCCTTCGCGGCATTGACCCGGCGCTGGGGCCGGCTCGATTTCGTCGTCCACGCTATCGCCTTCTCCGACAAGGACGAGCTGAAGGGAAAGTATCTCCAAACGACGCGCGCCAACTTCCTGCGCACCCTGGAGATCTCGTGCTATTCGTTCACCGATGTATGCCGCCGCGCCGCACCGTTGATGACGTCCGGCGGCAGCCTCCTGACATTGACCTATGCCGGGGCCGAGCGGGTGATGCCGCACTACAACGTCATGGGCGTGGCGAAGGCGGCGCTCGAGGCTAGCGTGCGCTATCTTGCGGTCGATCTCGGCGGCGACAACATTAGGGTCAACGCGATTTCCGCCGGCCCGATCAAGACCTTGGCAGCTTCGGGAATCGGCGATTTCCGCTACATCTTGAAGTGGAACCAGCTCAACTCGCCATTGAAGCGCAACGTCACAATCGAAGATGTCGGGGGCGCCGGCCTCTATTTGTTGAGCGATCTTTCGGCTGGTGTCAGCGGCGAGATCCACCACGTCGATTGTGGTTATCACGTCGTCGGCATGAAGGCGGTCGACGCCCCCGACATCTCGGTGGTGTGAGCATAGTGCCGGTCCAACCCTCACTCACCCAACCCTGCGGGTTGGGTCCCCCCTCTCCCGCAGTGCGCCCTCTCGGCGCACGCGTGCGTGCGCCTGTCGGGTGGCGCATCTGCGATGCGCCAGGGGGGCCGAGCGCAGCAAGGCGGGTGAGGGCTCGCCGCCACCGGCCTCTTGGGTGAAGCCATGGCGGGCAACTCGTTCGGCACCCTGTTCCGGTTCACGACCTGGGGCGAGAGCCACGGGCCGGCGATCGGGGTGGTCGTCGACGGGGTGCCGCCGCGCCTATCGCTTGCCGAGCCCGACATCCAGCAGTGGCTCGACAAGCGTAAACCCGGCCAATCGCGCTACACGACACAACGCCAGGAAGAGGATCTGGTGCGTATCCTCAGCGGCGTATTCGACGGGGTGACCACGGGTACTCCCGTCCAGCTGATGATCGAGAACACCGATCAGCGGCCGCGGGACTATCGCAACATCGCCGACCGCTTTCGCCCGGGTCACGCCGACTACACCTATTGGAAGAAATATGGGGTACGGGACTATCGGGGTGGCGGCCGCGCCTCGGCGCGCGAGACCGCTTCGCGCGTCGCCGCGGGCGCGATTGCGCGCAAGATCCTCGGTTCCGACGTGACGATCCGCGGCGCGCTCGTCCAAATCGGGCCGCATCCGATCGATCGCAATGCCTGGGATTGGCGCGCCATCGAAGACAACCCCCTCTGGTGTCCGGATGCCGCGACGGCATTGCGCTGGGCCGACTATCTAGACAGTGTCCGCAAGGGCGGCTCCTCGGCCGGCGCCGTCATCGAAATCGTCGCGAGCGGCGTTCCGGCGGGGCTCGGGGAGCCGGTCTACGACAAACTCGACGGCGATCTCGCGCGCGCACTGATGACGATCAACGCGGTGAAGGGGGTCGAAATCGGGAGCGGGTTCGCCGCGGCTGCGCTCAAGGGAGAGGACAACGCCGACGAGATGCGCATGGAGGACGGCCGGGTCGTCTTTCTGTCGAACAACGCGGGCGGCATCCTCGGCGGGATCTCGACCGGCCAGGACATCGTCGCCCGGTTCGCGGTCAAGCCGACGAGCTCGATCCTCAACCCGCTGCGCACGGTCGATGTCGAAGGCAACGAGGTCGAGATCTCGACCCATGGCCGGCACGATCCTTGCGTCGGCATCCGCGCCGTGCCGGTCGGCGAGGCGATGGTTGCGTGCGTGCTCGCCGACCATCTGTTGCGCCATCGCGCGCTGACCGGAGACATCTGACGGCATGCGCCGTGTCGTGGTCGGCTTTTTTGCCGTTATCGGGTTTCTGACGGTATTGCTCGTCTTCGGCGCGGTGCTGTTGGTCACGGGAATGAAGCCGCACGTGACCCCGCTTGCCGACAACATCATCCTGACTGTCGACCTCGCCCAGGGGCTAGCCGAAGGGCCCCGCCAGGACCGCCTGTTGCGGCTTCTTGTCGGCAGCGAGCCAACCTTGCGCGATGTCCTCGACGCGATCGAGACCGCCTCGGCCGATCCGCGCGTCAAAGTGCTTCTCGCACGGGTCGGCGACGACGAGCTCGGTCTCGGCAAAGTTCAGGAATTACGCGATGCGATCACCGCCTTTCGGGCGAAAGGCAAGTTTGCTTTGGCGTTTGCCGACAGCTTTGGTGAGTTCGGCCCGGGGACGCGGCCCTATTATCTCGCCACGGCGTTCGACGAGATCTGGCTGCAGCCGATGGGGAATGTCGGCCTGACCGGGCTCTATGCAGAGGTGCCATTCTTCAAAGGCACCCTCGATCTTCTCGGGATCGCCCCGGAATTCGACCATCGCGAAGAATTCAAGACCGCGATGAACAGCCTGACAGAAACCAAGATGACCCCGCCGCATCGCGAGGAGGTCGACGCGCTGCTAGCTTCGATCGCGGGGCAGATCATCCATGGGATCTCCGAGGGTCGCAAATTGCCGGAGGCCGAGGTGCGGGACGCGATCGACCGCGGTCCCCTCCTTGCCGATGAAGCGCGCCAGGCCAAGCTCGTCGATCGCCTAGGTTATCGCGACGAGGTCATCGGCTACGCCCGCTCGCGCGCCGGATCTGCTGCCGAGCTGACCAGCTTGACGACCTACCTCGATCGCGCCGGGCGCCCGCATCGCGAGGATGCAACGATCGCGCTGATTTACGGCTCGGGCCTCATTCAGCGCGCCGCAAGCTCGGCCAATCCGCTGACCGAATCGAACGTCATGGCGGCGAACGAGATCACCCGCGCCTTTCGCGCTGCGGTGCGCGATCCTGCGGTGCGCGCAATCCTCTTCCGCATCGACAGCCCCGGCGGCTCTGTCGTCGCCTCGGAGTCGATCTGGCGCGAGGTTGTCTTCGCGCGCGAGCGCGGCAAGCCCGTTGTCGTGTCGATGGGCGACGTTGCCGGCTCGGGCGGTTATTACGTAGCCGCGGCAGCGGACAAGATCGTCGCCGAACCGGCGACATTGACCGGCTCAATCGGCGTTCTCGCCGGCAAGCTCGTGGTCTCCGATCTCTTCCAGAAGCTCGGTATGTCGACGGATTCCGCGCAAATCGGCGCGAACGCCGCGATGTATAGCAGCACTTCCGAATTCTCGGCGCGCGCGCATAGCCGCCTCGAGGCGTTTCTCGACGAGACCTACAAGGGCTTCAAGGATCATGTCGCGTCCGGACGGCACATGACGCAAGAAGAGGTCGAAGAGGTGGCAAAAGGGCGGGTCTGGTCGGGTGAGGACGCCAAGGCGCGCGGGCTCGTCGATGAGCTCGGCGGCAGCGCGGTCGCACTTCGCCTCGCCAAGGAAGCGGCCAAGCTGGCGCCCGACGCAGCGGTCGAGCTCACCGTCTTCCCGCGGGAGAAGGAAGCGTTCGAGATCATCTTTGACCGGCTCGTCGGCAAGGAGCGCGACGGCGATGAGCGCGGCGTGAGCTCCGGGTCGATCGAGCGCTCTCTGAGAGCCGCGCAGCCGCTGTTGCAACGTCTCGAAACGTTGCTCGACAATTCCGGCGTGCTGACCATGCCGGTGATCGGACCCGTCAGATAGCGCTCTTATCGTCCGTCGCGCTTGTTCCGATTCGGCTGGGTGATGGCAGTTCCACCCTGAACTGTTCATACGCGAGAGCGGAAGCGGCTGCACCATAACACCTGGATCCGACCGGATCAATTCGTTCTTTTTTCGTTCTTGACGCTCCCTACAATTATTGTTAGTTCCCTATGGAGGGTTAAACCGCCTTAAGATCGATGAATATGACCAAATACGAGGGGTCGGTGGCAAAAATCTACGATGACATGTCGAACGACGATCTCATCGACCTCTTGATCAAGAATGCTGCTGTCTGCGGACACGGGGCGGGCCGAGGAGGCGAGGCGGCCCTTGCACCTCCAGTCCAGCTCGACCACGATGCCATTATGGGAAAGCGGAGTGCAAGTGGACGCGGTATTGACGTCGCATCCGTCGTGCAGCCGGGATCTTCAATACAGCCGTGTTATGCCTCTGAAAGTGGACTGCTTTTCGAAGGCGATTGCCTCGACCACCTGACTAGGTTCAACGCGGACTTCGTCGATACGGTATTTGCCGATCCGCCCTTCAATCTCGGCAAGATCTACGGAAACCGAACCGACGATGCGCGGGCGGACGCCGAATATGTCGAATGGTGCCGGAGTTGGCTCAAAGAATGTACGCGGGTCCTAGCCCCCGGCGGCGCCCTTTTCGTTTACAACCTGCCTAAATGGAGCATCCTTCTTGGTGCTTACCTGATGGAGCTGCCAGGAATGCAGTTCCGTCATTCGATAGCGATCGAGATCAAGAGCTGTCTACCGATCCCTGGACGACTATACCCCGCACATTACAGCCTGCTCTATTTCACCAAGGGAAAGCCCAAGACGTTCCGCAAGATTCGGACCCCGATCGAGACATGTCGGCATTGCGGCGGTGAGATCAGGGACTATGGCGGCCACCGAGGTGCCATGAATCCGCTCGGCGTCAATCTGAAAGATGTGTGGACGGACATCCCTCCGGTCCGACACTGGAAGTTTAAGAGCCGCAAGCGTCGGGCCAATGCACTCTCGACAAAAGTTCTGGATCGGGTGGTGGAAATGACGACCCGCCCAGGGGATCTCGTGCTCGATCCTTTCGGCGGCAGCGGCACCACCTACGCGGTCTGCGAAAGGCGTGGCCGACGATGGATCGGCATCGAACTCGATCACTGCGACGAGATCGTCGAACGGCTGAAAGACGGGGCGCTGGAACATCATCGAAACGACGACAAGATTGATGAGGCGCACCTCGACTTCGTCGGATGGCCATCCGCCGCAGACTGACCGCTACTGGTCCTAGCTGGGCCTTCTGGCAAACTAGAAGCGCATGTCCGGAGATGGCCTCGTCGCAGACGGGACGCTCACCCCAGATCCATGGGCCGAAGTCGTCCTAGGACAACGGCCTACAGCGTGGACATGAAGAGTGCCACTCTTCCCTCGCGCCCCTTCGGAGGCGCTTTTTTGGGCGCTCTAGCCCTTGGCGGCATCGTAGGTGGATACTTGCGCCGAAATCGTGCATCGTCTCAGAGACGGATCTCTTAAACCTCATCGCAATGGTGATGTTGTAGACGAGAAGCCGCAGCAGCACGTTTGCGAGGTCGGACAGAGCGGTGCCGATAATCTCCGAAACCCGCGATTACAACGGCTTCGCCGAGAAGGTCCGTCGCCTGAGGCTTAGTGGACTTGTTAAAGAAGCTACGTCGACCCTAACCGGCTTCACACTTCGAATCGAAGAACAGCCACTTGCGAATGGTACGCAAGGGCTACGCAAGACCATCGACACCGGTTTTGCCGCCTTCGGCGGGTGGATAAAGAAACCTGTTGGCGGGATCGATTGGACAAAGCGCAATACACGGGATGCCAGCCTCGGTGTTGAGGTACAGGTTTCAGGCCGGAGCGACATGCTCGCTGTTGATATCCTCCATCTCAGCGCCGAGCTCCTAGCTGGGCGAATAGATGTCGGACTCATTATCGTTCCTGACGACCACCTTTCGCGCTTTCTAACCGATCGGACCCCAAACTTCCGGACGGCGATCAAGCACATTGAGGCTCGGGCGGGCGACCTGCCGTTTCGGGTGCTAGCCTTCCGTCACGACGGAACCGGCCCCGCTCTCGAAAAGATGCGAACCAATGTCGGGCGCGCCCCGACTTAAGTTTGGTGAGACAGCTACATAATTCCGGAAATCTGCAGCTCTACCCCCATGCATACTTCCGCACCATTATGACGGATCCACTTCGTCCAGTCGATGCCGCCAGATTTTACAATTGTCCATCCTGGAACGGCCGCAAAACGTTTATCGAAGCTCGCGTAGAGCCGCGGCGCTGTTTCCTCGGCGCGTTTTAGCGAGCAGGAACTCGAATGCGGAAATCCGTTCGCGTACCTCATTCAGGAGCCCGGTCAATCCCAGTCGTTCAACCTTGCGGTCGAAGCCGTCATACGCCTGGATGTCGACGATCTTGGGCATCGCGAGGCTTCGAGTGTCCGTTTTCGGTGAAGATCGTCAACCCGAGCCGCCTTCTTGCCGGCATTTGACCATGCGCAGCGGTGTGTAGGTCAGCGCGATCGTGGCGTCCTGCTTGACGACCCGGACGCGTGTGCGAACCAGGCCGCGGTCGGAGCGGCTGCGGCTGCGCCGGACTTCGATGACCTCGCATTCGGCATGAACCGTGTCGCCGGCGAAGACCGGGTTCTCGACATTGAGCTCCATGTTGAGAAAGGCGAGACCGGTGTGCTGCATGGTCGACTGCACCAGCAGGCCCTCGGCAAAGGCATAGACGAGTGCCGCCGGCGCCAGACGCTGTTTGATGTCCGCTTCATGCGCCAGGAATTCGAGGTTGGTGAACAACACCTCGACCATGCCGGTGCAGTTGACAAAGTTGGTGATGTCGGCCTCGGTGATTGTGCGCCCGATGGTCTTGAACTGCCGGCCGACCGGCAAATCCTCAAAATAGAAGCCGAGCCCCACCGTTTCCACGCCGTCATTCCCCAGCGGCTACCGAGCTGGTCCGATCTTGCCGGACTCGCGCAACCTCGCGATCTCGGCCGGATCGAGCCAATCGGCGAGTATTGGTTCGGCCTCTTCGAGGCCGCCCGGTGGTTGCGGTGGGATCGGCAAATCCGGGATGGTTCGGCTAAAGCGCGGTGCCGGCGCCGGCTGGACGATCCCATCGATCTCGACATAGGTCCGGCGCATTTTATTGTGCGGGTGCTCGGGCGCCTCGTCGGTCGTCAGCACTGGGGCAAAGCAGGCGTCGGTCCCTTCGAGCAGCGCGCACCATTCGTCACGCGTCCGGGTCTTGAACAATGCCGCCAGCCGCGCCTTCGCCTCGGGCCAGTGCTCACGGTCCATCTGCGGCGGCAACGTCGCGGGATCTATGTCGAGCCGCCGCAATAATTCCGCATAGAACTTGCCTTCGATCGCCGCGACCGAGATCCAGCGCCCGTCGGCGCATTCATAGACCTCGTAAAAATGGGCGCCGGTGTCGAGGATGTTGGCGCCGCGCTCGTGACTCGCCAGACCGGCCGCCATCATGCCGTGGAACGCCGTCATCAGCGATGCCGTGCCGTCGACCATCGCCGCGTCGACGACCTGGCCTCGGCCCGAGCGCTGCGCTTCGAGAATGCCGCAGACCACGCCGAAGGCGAGATAAAGCGCCCCGCCGCCGAAATCGCCAATCAGATTCAAGGGAGGCGTCGGGGCCTGGCCGTGCCGCCCGAAGGCATGCACCGCGCCGGCGAGCGCGATGTAGTTCAGATCGTGCCCGGCGGCTTGCGCGAGCGGCCCCTCCTGGCCCCAGCCGGTGACTCGGCCATAGACGAGGCGGGGATTGCGCATCAGGCACTCCTCGGGCCCAAGACCCAACCGTTCGGTCACCCCCGGACGGAACCCTTCGATCAGTGCGTCGGCGCGTTCGATCAAGCGCAATGCGAGCGCCTTCCCCTCCGGCCGTTTGAGGTCGAGCGCCACACACCGTCTGCCGCGCAGCAAGAGGTCATAGCGCAGCGGGCGTGTCACTCCGAGATCGCTCGGTTCCGTCCGATCGATCCGTAGCACGGTGGCGCCGAGATCGGCGAGCAGCATCGCGCACATCGGCCCCGGCCCGATGCCTGTCAATTCCACTATTTTAATGCCGGCCAGCGGTCCCATCAGATGCCTCCGCGTTTCGTGGGTTTGAACCTGCGTGGTATTGAACGATGGGTCAAGCCGGCACGGCCATTCAGGGGAGGCGCCACAACATGTCCGGACCGCTTGCAGGCATCCGTGTGGTCGATTTGACGAGCGCGCTATTGGGGCCGGTGGCGACGCAGATCCTCGGCGACATGGGGGCGGACGTCATCAAGGTCGAGCCGCCGGAAGGCGATCCCATTCGTCCCCTCGGCCCCGCGCGCAATCCCGGCATGGGCGCCTATTTCCTGAACATCAATCGCAACAAGAAGAGCGTGGCGCTCGACCTGAAGCGGCCGGCCGCGCGCGAGGTGCTGCTGAAACTGGTCGAGACCGCGGACGTCTTCGTCCATAATATGCGCCTTGGAGCTGCCGAGCGGCTCGGCCTCGACTATTCGGCGGTGGCGGGGCGCAATCCGCGCATCATCTATGCTGCGGCCACCGGATTTCACAAGGATGGCGCTTATCGCGACCGCCCTTCCTTCGACGACGTGATCCAAGGCGAGAGCGGTCTCGCCGCCCTCAATGGCGGCCCCGGCGGCGAGCCGCGCTATGTGCCGATGGCGGTGTGCGACAAGATTTGCGGCTATGTGCTCGCTTCGGCGGTGAGCATGGCTTTGTTCCACCGCGAACGCACCGGTGAAGGCCAGGAAGTGCATGTCCCGATGCTGGAGACGATGGTCGCCTTCAACCTCGTCGACCATCTCTGGCACGGTGTTCTCGCCGAGCCCGAAAAGGGGCTCGGCTATCCACGTATGTTGACGCAACACCGTCGGCCGTTCCCGACCAAGGACGGGCACATCTGCATCCTGGCAACGACCGACGCCCAGTCACGCCATCTGTTCGAAGCGATCGATCGCCCAGAACTGGCCGATGACCAGCGCTTCTCGACCCTGGCGCGTCGCACCGACAATATCGGCGAGCTCTATGAAATCGTCATCGAGCGTATGCGCCGGCGCACCACTGCCGAATGGCGCGAACGGCTCGACAGTTTCGATGTCCCGAACGGTGTCGTCACCAGCCTCGAAGGCCTGCTCGCCGACCCCTATCTCGCCGCCGCCGGATTCTTCGAGCGGGTCGAGCATCCGTCTGAAGGGAAGATGCTGACGACCGCGGTTCCGGTCATGTTTTCCGGCTCACCGGGCGACAGCTTCCGCCTGCCGCCGCCGCGCCTTGGCGAACACACGCGGAGTGTGCTCGGCGAGCTCGGGTATTCTGGGACCGAGATCGAGGAAATCACGGCTCAGCCATCTCCGATCCGGGATTGACCGCGCGCGACGGACGGTATGCACTACGGCTCCTCGGCTTTGCAGGAGATCAGGCAACGATGAGCATCAAGGGTAAGGGCTATATCGTCGGGATCTACGAGCATCCGACGCGCAAGGCCGACGACAAATCGCTCGCCCAGCTTCATGCCGAGTCGGCCAAGGGCGCTCTCGAGGATGCCGGTCTGACACGGGCAGATGTCGACGGCTATTTCTGCGCCGGCGACGCTCCGGGTCTCGGGCCCCTGTCGATGGTCGATTATCTCGGGCTCAAGCTGCGCCACATGGATTCGACCGACAGTGGCGGCTCGTCCTACATCATCCATGTCGGACACGCCGCCGAGGCGATCGCAGCAGGGAAATGCAGTGTCGCGCTGATCACCCTCGCGGGCCGGCCGCGCAGCGAAGGTCAGGCGACCGGCACGGCGCAGCGTACGGCCGGCGGTAACGCTCCGGATGTCCAGTTCGAAAACCCCTACGGCCCAGCCACCGCGAACATGTACGCGATGTGCGCGATGCGCCATATGCACCAGTACGGGACGACGTGCGAGCAGCTCGCCTGGATCAAGGTCGCAGCTTCGCATCACGCTCAGCACAATCCGCATGCGATGCTGCGCGACGTCGTCACGGTCGAAGACGTCGTCAACTCGCCGATGATTGCCGATCCGTTGCACCGCCTCGACTGCTGCGTGATCAGCGACGGCGGCGGTGCCATCATCGTTGCGAGCCCCGAGGTGACGAGGGGCCTGAAGCGGCCCAAGGTCAAGATCCTAGGCGCCGGCGAGGCTCCCAAGCACCAGATGGCCGGGCATGTCGACCTGACCTATTCGGGTGCGGTGTGGTCGGGACCGGCGGCCTTTGCCGAAGCCGGGGTCAAGCCAGCCGACATCAAATACGCCTCGATCTACGACAGCTTTACGATCACCGTCTTGATGCAGATCGAGGATCTCGGCTTCTGCGAGAAGGGTCAGGGCGGCAAATTCGTGTCGGACGGCAATCTGATCTCCGGCACCGGCAAATTGCCGTTCAACACCGACGGCGGCGGGTTGTGCAACAACCATCCGGCCAACCGCGGCGGTCTGACCAAGGTGGTCGAGGCGGTGCGCCAATTGCGCGGCGAGGCGCATCCGGCCGTGCAGGTCAGGAATTGCGATCTGGCGCTCGCCCACGGCACGGGCGGGTCGCTCGGCACCAGGCACGGTGCGGCAACCGTGATCATGGAAAGGGAGTGAGGCAATGCCGAGCGAGGAACGCAAGATCCAAGCCCCGCAGCCCAATCCCGAGACCAAGGCTTTCTGGGATGCGGCGGCAGCGGGCCGGCTGATGATCGGCAAGTGCACCGCCTGCGGGCAGGTGCATTATTATCCGCGCGCGATCTGCCCCTACTGCTACAGCGACAAGACCGAATTGCAGCAGGCCTCCGGCACCGGGACGATCTACACCTACAGCGTAATGCGGCGCGCGCCGGTCCCTTATGCGATCGCCTATGTGACATTGCAGGAAGGGGTCGCGATGATGACCAACATCGTCGATTGCGACCTCGACAAGATCCGCATCGGGCAGGCCGTCCGGCTCGTCTTCAAGCCGAGCGAAAACGGGCAGCCGGTGCCGATGTTCACCCCGGTGTGACCGGCGTGTTAAAGGAGAAGAGAAAAATGGACACGATCGAAGCAACTCTTGGCAATAGACCGCGCACAATCGATCCGGAGGAGTGGAAGATACGGGTCGATCTCGCCGCCTGCTATCGGCTGCTCGCGCATTTCGGCTGGGATGACTTGATCCTGACCCACAATTCGGCGCGTGTACCCGGTGAGCCGAACCATTTCCTGATCAATCCGATGGGGTTGATGTTCAACGAGATCACGGCCTCGAACCTGGTGAAGATGGATCTCGACGGCAATCTTGTCGAACCGTCCGAATACGAGGCCAACCGCGCCGGATACGTGATCCATAGCGCGATCTACATGGGTCGGCCGGATGTCGAATGCGTCATCCACACCCATACCGAGGCCGACATCGCGGTTGGTGCACTGGACGAGGGGTTGTTGCCGCTCAGCCAGTGGGCGATGAGGTTCTACAACCGGCTAGGCTATCACGATTACGAGGGCGTCTCGCTCGACCTCGACGAACGCGAGCGGCTGCAGCAGAGCATCGGCAACCATCCGGTTTTGGTGCTGCGCAATCATGGCCTGCTGGCGACCGGCCGCAATGTCGCCGAGGCGTTCTCGCTTACCTACCATTTCGAGCGGTCGGCGGAGGCACAGTTGAAGATCATGGCTGCGGTCGCAGCGGGAGCCAAGATGGTGGTGCCGTCGCGTGAGACTTGCGAGCACCAGGCCGCCCTGTTCGCCGGCAACGAGCCGCGGTTGCAGGGCCAGCGTGAATGGCCGGCGCTGCTGCGTCTCGCCGACAAGCTCGATCCCAGCTACCGGACCTGACGTCTCGGGACGGTCAGCGGCGCCAGCATCGCTCGCGCTCCTGGTGGATCTCGCTGAGGCGATATTCGAGCCGCTCGCGTTCCTCGCCATAGGGCGTATGGGCAAGCCGGTCGCGGATCTCGTGCTCGGCGCCGTCGAGTCTTTCGCAATGCTCGCGGAACGCCTGCTCGTCGCGCCCGCGCTCGTCTCGTTCATATCCTGGCGGCGGCGGATAGCCGGGACCGGGCGGGGGCGCATATCCCGCTCCGGGGTAGACCGGGGCAGTGCCTTGTCTCGGCGGCGGCGCGGGCGTCGCAGGCTGCCCGCCAATGCATTGCAATCGACCGTCATTATTCCAGATATCGCCGGTGCAGTGCGCCACATTGAGAGCCGTCAGCTGCTCGCCGCGTCCATGGCTTCTACTGCAGAGCGCGGTCAGTGTGGGGCCCTGCATCCTGATTTCCCTGCAGCTTCGCTGATACGAGCCCGAGGGTAGTGCCTGCGGGTATGCCGACATGGAGAGCCCGGCCAGTGCCAATAACGCAAACAGCCCAAGACGTGCCTTCATTTTCGCCTCCGTAGCGACGCCGAGGAAGACAACGCCGAACAGCACGGGTCAGGTCCACCCGGTCCGCCGTTACAAGCCACCCGCTCGTGACGGAGCAACCCTTGACGCCGGCGCGCTCGGTCCCTCTGATGAGCCTCAGGAATACCGGAATTCAGGAGTGCCGTCATGCCTGAGCCGCGGATCGCCCCCTATGGGTCGTGGGCATCGCCGATCACGTCCGATCTGATCGTCGCCTCCTCGATTGGTCTCGGCGATATCCTGGTCGACGGCGGCGATGTTTATTGGATCGAAAGTCGCCCGCAGGAACAGGGACGATCGGTCATAGTCTGCCGCTCGCAGACCGGGCGGTCGACCGATGTGACACCGCCGATGCCGGCGAACGGACAGGGCGCCTTCAATGTCCGCACACGGGTCCACGAATATGGCGGTGGCGCATATCTGGTCAGCGAGCGTGTCGTCTATTTTTCCAACGATGCCGACCAGCGCCTGTACCGGCAAGAGCCGGGAGCACCACCGGTCCCGATCACCGAAGCCCCAGCGCAGCCGAGGGGCCTGCGTTACGCGGATGGCATCGTGGACCTTGTCCGAGGGCGCATGATTTGGGTTCGCGAGGACCACACGGCCGGTACCGAGCAGCCGATCAACACTCTCGTCGACATTCCGCTCAGCGGCTCGCACCCGCAACGCGTGCTGGTCTCCGGCAACGACTTCTATGCGGCACCACGCCTCAGGCCCGACAACACATGTCTCGCTTGGCTCGAATGGCGTCATCCCAACATGCCCTGGGACGGCGTCGACTTGTGGGTCGGGCGCTGCGCTACGGAGGGCACGATTGCCGAGAAGCGCAAGGTCGCCGGCGGCGATACGGAGTCGATCTTTCAGCCGGAGTGGTCTCCCGACGGCGTCCTTTATTTCGTCTCCGACCGCAGCGGATGGTGGAACCTTTACCGGATTGCCGGCGACCCGCTGAGCACCAGCGCTAAGGCCGAAGCCGTCTACCCGCTGGAGGCGGAGTTCGGCTCGGCGCAATGGGGTTTTCGCCCGTCGCGCTACGCCTTCGCATCGGCGCAGCGGCTAATCTGCAGCTATTCGCGTAACGGCTCGGCGTCACTGGCGGCCATCGACCTGAACACGCTGGCAGTGACGCCTATTACCACCGAGTTCACTGAGATCGCCTCGCTCCGCGCCAGCGCCGAACATGTTTATTTCGTCGGTGCGTCGCCGACACATTTCCCGGCGATCGTTGAATTGGCGCCGAGCCCAGGCCGGGCGGCAGTCCTCAAACACTTCAACACCCAGGATGTACAGGCTTATAACGGTTACCTCGCGACACCGCAGTCGATCGAGTTCCCAACCGAAAATGGACTGACTGCCTTTGGCCTGTTCTATCCTCCGATCAATCGTGATTTCGGCGGCCCAGCCAGCGAACTGCCGCCATTGATCGTGCGCAGTCATGGCGGGCCGACCAGCGCGTTTTCGTCCGCACTCGATTGGAGTATCCAATACTGGACCAGCCGCGGATTTGCGGTTCTGAACGTGAATTATGGTGGGAGTACTGGATACGGGCGCGCCTATCGCGAACGGCTACGCGGTAACTGGGGCATCGTCGACGTCGACGACTGCGTCAATGGCGCCAGGCATCTGGCGGCGAGCGGACAAGTGGACGGCAAGCGCATGGCGATCCGCGGCGGCAGCGCGGGTGGTTACACTACCTTGTGCGCGCTGACGTTCCGCAGCGTTTTTGCGACGGGTGCGAGTTACTACGGCGTTAGCGACCTCGAGGCTCTCGCGAAAGATACGCACAAATTCGAGTCGCGTTATCTCGACGGTCTGATCGGTCCTTACCCCGCCCGCCGCGACATATATATCGAGCGGTCGCCGGTCCATTTCGCCGAGCGCCTGTCGGTCCCGATTGCCTTTTTCCAAGGTGTCGAGGATCCGATCGTCCCGCGCAACCAAGCCGAGGCCATGGTGGAAGCGTTGAAGGCCAAGGGGGTGCCGTTTCAGTATCTGTTGTTCGACGGCGAGCAGCACGGCTTTCGCCGCGCGCAGACGATCAAGCGCACACTCGATGCCGAATTGTATTTTTATTCGATTTTTCTATCCGCGGCGAAACTGGCTTTCACGATCGAGCCACCTCTGCGCTGAACGCCGCTAACGCTCAGCAAAATATCGGTTGCGACCCGCCGCTCTCCGACGCCCCTCGCACCCGCGCCGACTGGGAGAAAGAGCCAAAAAGGGGCTGATGCGATCCCCGGCTGATAAACTACCAAGCGCTCTGGTGGAGCTTCTCCTCGCAGATCGTCCACTGCTACGTCGATACCTGCTCCAACACCACGCCGGCCTGCCTAATTCCGAAAGTGCGAATCAATACCGCCGGCAGCAGCGCGCCGGGGATCAGGATCCACAGGATTCAGCCGAGATGGTTAGGCCCCAGAACATAGAGCGGTCCGAGCATCGTGACTCCGGCCCAGGCTCCGAGATGGCCGAGCCCGTCAGTCCAGGCAAAGGCGGTCGCACGGATGCGAGTCGGATAGGAGATCGCGGTGTAGTTGTACAGATTGAACAGCCACAGCCCGCCGCCAATGCCGGCGAGCGGCAAGAAAACAGCGATGACCGGCAGAGCGGGGATCAAGTACATGACGATCCACGATAATATGAACAAGCCCGCCATGCCGCACATCACATCACGGCGCTCGACGCGCTCGCCGAGGAGCGAATTGGCCTGAAATGCGGCGAACCTGACGGCGCCGGCGACCGCGAAGATCAGGAACACGAAATGCGCCGAGGCCCCGTGATCGACCAGGTACACCGCGGCGAACGCGCCGGTCCCATAAATCAGGCCGGCATAACCAAGCAGCCAACAAGCCAGCAGCACGATGGTGCGGCCACGATATTGCGTGTTTGTGACTATCTCACGCCAGCCGCGCTGCTCGGCGATCAGGATTGGGTGGAGGCCGTGCTCCGGCTCAGACAGGTACATATGGCCGGCGCGCCGGCAGCGCTGCTCCAGCCGAGCCATCTCCCGCTCGGCTTTCTCCTGGCGCCCTCTCGCCTCGAGCCAGCGCGGCGATTCCGGCAGCAGCCAAAGCAGCAGCGGCAACAAAATAACGATCTGAATGGCAGCGCTTATCCATAAATAGAGTTGCCACTGCCCCGGGATCAGCCAAAAACCGAGCAGATTGACCGAGACGGCGACCAGCGCGGTAAGGCCTTGCGAGGCCAGCAGCACCCTGTTGCGGGTAACAGGCGAGGTCATCTCGGAGAGGTATACCGCGTGCGTGGCGATGATGCCGCCGGCGCCAAGGGTACTGAGGATCGAGAGGAAGACCATCCCCCAGAAATTGGTGACGTACACAAACGGCCAGATACAGAGGCCGCCCAGCAATGTCGCCAGCAGAATTGCCGGTCGGCGCCCGTGGCGATCGGCGACCCAACTCATCAGGTAAACGCCGAGCAGAATGCCGAGCCCGACCTGCAGAGCCTGAATTACCGAATACTGGAACACCGTGATGATGTGGTTCGGGCGCCAGACAAAGGGATAGAGCCGCGCGCCGATGCCGTCGGTATCGAAGATGATGAAACCCCAGGTGATCTGCACCAGGATGGCCAGCTGCCATTGCACACGGGTCAGCGGCAGCCGATCGATGCGCGCCGCGATATGGCCGCGAATCGTGTCCGGCCGCGCCGGCTCCGGTGATGCGATGCCCGCGATGTCCGTCTTAGCCATTCGCTCCTCCCTTTTCGCCGCCATGGACGAATTGTGGTTCACGCTTGACGCTCTCTCTTCTTATTCCCTCCGAGAAGCCGGGCCCGAATTCCCTTATGCGCGCCGCCGGGTGGTCAACGCCATCGGCGCACCCGGCCAATCATTCCAATTTTTCCCGGCAAAGGAAACTGCCACTAGCGGCACAACGCAGGGCGGACCACAGCGTAGGGGGGGGCGGGTGCGCCGGAGCCGCTCACCTCTTGTCGGTCTCCGCAAAATAAAGTTTCTCGTCGGCGTCGCGGATATGGGCTTCGGGCAGGTGGGTCCGCACCGCGCAGCAGAGAGCGGCCGTAAAAAAGTCGGCGGAATGCCCCCCGGAACGCCCGCTCTAGCGGGCGGCCGTCCGGGGGTTTCCCGGCCTACGCCTCAAGCGAGCCAGCGTTTGCGCCGGCGATAGTGCTTGACGTCGCGGTAGCTCTTTCGCCCGCTCGCCGAGAGCCCGAGGTAGAATTCTTTAACGTCTTCGTTCGAGCGCAAATCGGCGGCCGCACCGTCCAGCACGATACGGCCGTTTTCGAGGATATATCCGTAGTCGGCGTAGCGCAGCGCGATGTTGGTGTTCTGCTCGGCGACCAGGAAGCCGACATTTTCCGCTTTGTTGAGGCGGTCGACGATGCCGAAGATCTCCTCGACGAGCTGCGGCGCTAGTCCCAAAGAAGGCTCGTCGAGCAGGATCATTTTCGGCCGGGACATCAATGCGCGGCCGATCGCGGTCATCTGCTGCTCGCCACCTGAAGTGTAGCCGGCAATCGCGCCCCGGCGGGTCTTGAGGCGCGGAAAATAGCCGTAGACCATGTCGAGGTCTTCGGCGACCCGGGCGCGCCCGTCGGCCCTGGTGTAGGCGCCGGTCAGCAGGTTTTCCTCGACCGTGAGGTGGGGGAAGCAGTGGCGCCCCTCCATGACCTGGATCAGCCCGCGCTTGACCACCGAAGCAGGGTCGAGCGCATCGATCCTCTTGTCGGCAAAGGTGATCGAGCCTTTGGTCACCTCGCCGCGTTCGGCACGCAGCAGGTTCGAGATCGCCTTCAGCGTCGTCGTCTTGCCGGCGCCGTTGCCGCCGAGCAATGCCACGATGCCGCCCGCCGTCACCTCGAGCGACACGCCCTTCAGCACCAGGATGACGTGGTCGTAGATCACCTCGATGTTGTTGACCGAGAGCAGCGCCCCCGATTGGGCCATGGCGGTGCCGCCGCGCTGGGGCTCACATCACCTTTGCACAATCGCGCGGGGTGATACCTTTCTCTTTCGCGTAGTTCAGCGCCGATTCCTTGTACATCTCGGTCAGCATCGTCCGGTCCGGCTGGATCCAGTCGGAAACAAACTTCCAGTTCTTACCGTCCCATTGCTGGATTCGAACCATGCCATTGCCCTCGTGGTTGTCGCAGGAGAGCGCAGTCGGCACCATTAGCCCATCAGCGCCGAGCTCGGTGATGCGTTGCGAAGTGATGTCGAGGTGCTCGTAGCCCCACTGCACGTCTTCGCCCTTGAGCGGCTTCTTGCCGAATTTACCCTGGGCGGTGCGGATCGCCTCGAGGTCGTAAATCGCGTTGATGGCGCCGCGGTTGTAGAGCACCTCGCCAACCTTATCGCGGGTCGTATGCCCGCCATTCTTGTCATAGACATATTTGAGGATGTCCTTCACCGCGCCGTAATTCTGGCCGGCGCCGTGGAAAGTACCCGATTCATAGCCGACCGCCGCGGCGCCGGCCGGCACGACATCGGGCTCGGAGCCTGACCACCACACGCCGATGAAGTGGTCCATCGGGTAGCCGACCGAGCCCGCACCCTTGATCGCGGTCGAGTTCATGACTCCCCAGCCCCACATGAACAGCCAGTCCGGTCGCTGCTGGCGAATTTGCAGCCAAGTTGCCGATTGCTCGATGCCTGGCGCCGAGACCGGGTATTTGAAAAAGGTGTAGCCGTATTGCTGCGAGAGCTTTTCGAGCGTCGCGATCGGCTCCTTGCCATAGGCGATGTCGATATAGACGAGGCCGATCTTCTTGCCCTTGAGCTTGTCGAGGCCGCCTTCCTTGTCCCCGACATATTTGATCAAGGCGTCGGCCTGCGCCCAGTAGGTGGCGGGCAAAGTGAAAACATAGGGGAAGACCGCGCCGTAACTGGCGTCGGCGCGGCCGTACCCCATCGAGACGACGGGTATCTTGTCGGCGGTGGCGCGCTCGATCAGGGCATAGGTGATGCCGGTCGACAGCGGGTCGACGAGGCTCGCTCCGGTCGGCGGGTGGTTCTTAAGCCGCTCGTAGCACTCCACACCCTTGTCGTTGTTGTAGCCGGTTTCGCATTCCTCGTAAGTGATCTTGACCCCGCCGACTCCGCCGTCGCGCGCGTTGATCATGTCGAGATAATCAGCATAGCCGTCGGCGAACGGGATGCCGTTCGGCGCGTATGGGCCGGTGCGGTAGACGAGGCGCGGGATGAATTGCTCGTTCTGCGCCGCCGCCATTCCGGGGCTGAGGCCGAATATCGAGATCGCGACCGCTGCTACGGCGAGTACCATTCTGAACAGCCTCATCTTCCACTCCCTTGTGGCGCCGATTTCGGGGTTTTCTAGGCTCGCGCCGGTTCCGCCGCAAGGGTTCTCACGTCAACGCAGGAACGGCCAGAGCCGCAGCTTCCCCTTGCCGATCGCCCACAGCCGCGCCAGACCGTTCGGCTCCACGGTCAGGAAGCAGACGATCAGCGCGCCGGAGATCATCGATTGCAGATTGGTTATCAGATTGACCGGAATATCGAACCCGGCGAGGCGGGCGGGAGAGGATGGCCCGTGAGGAGCTCGTTCGCACCTCCTCATCGAACCAAGCACATTAGGCGGGACTGCGTCGGTTGAGCCGCGGCGATATAGGCGCCCACGCGGGCATTCCGAACCGACTGACCGGCCGTGATCGAGTGGTGTAAGTCTCCTTGCGCGAGCGACACCGACCCGATTCGACTGGCGGGCGGAGCGTGAATCCGCCACAATGCTTACGCGCTGGACTTGGTGACCGGTCGGCACCGGCGATGAGTTGCTGGCTCGCTACGGGCTGAACGCGTGACGATATCGGCGTCGCCTGTGGTGGCGATCGGGTTGATGCCAGCGATAAGGCGGCTGCCGAAGCGAAGGGTCCTGGGATGGATCTCTCGGCCTACGTTTTCGATATCCTCCATGAGGACGCTGCGTTGGTCCTTTGTCGGGGCCGCGCCCGAACGGATGCGGGATCGCGTTTATGTCTCATTCGTCTCGACGGGAGGGGCCACGGTTACATTCTCACATCGGTTAACGGCCGCGTCGCGCTCGCTTCCCGCGGGGCGATCGGAGCAGAAGTGTCGTGATGATCCATGTTGCGGAAGGGCCCACAGGTGTGGCGGCGCGGCGAAGCTTGGCGCGCTGGAACCTGGAACGGTACAGCGGCCGCCCGCCGATCCGCTATGGTTTTTCAGTCGTCTGCGTTGCAGTTGCGCTTGGGACGGCGCTGGCATTCCAGTACTACGGCTTTCGCGGCGTGGAATTGCTGCTTTTCGACCTGGCCGTCGTCGTCAGCACCTGGTACGCGGGGGTTGGGCCTTCCGTGCTGGCGGTGGTGCTATCCACGGCTTGCTTCGATTACTTCTTCGTCGAGCCCCTTTACTCCTTCGAAGTTTCCAGCGAAGATCTACCGTACTTTTTTCTTTTCGCGGCCTCGGCGGCGATCATTGCCTGGTTCGTAACTGTTCGGCGCCGCATCGAGAGCGATCTTCGCGACACTCGCGACCACCTTCAGGCTGAAGTGGAACAGCGCAAGCGCCGAGAAGACGAAATTCGCAAACTCAATCAAGAGCTCGCCAAGCGGGCTGGGGAGCTCGAAACGAGCAACAAGGAATTAGAATCCTTTGCCTATTCTGTCTCCCACGACCTTCGCGCGCCGCTTCGTCATGTGGTCGGGTACTCGGAGCTGCTGCAGAGACAGGCGTCTTCCTTGCTCGACGAGAAGAGTCGCCGGTACATGCAGACGATTCTCGAATCAGCAAAAAGAATGGGTAACCTGATCGACGATCTGCTGGAATTTTCCAGGATCGGGCGGGCGGAGACCAAAAAGACGCTGGTGAGCCTCGACCAGGTCGTCAAAGAGGTCGTCGCGGAGATCGGGCAGGACACAACGGGGCGAGACATTGTCTGGAAGATCCATCCCCTTCCAGTCTGTTACGGCGACCGTTCCATGCTGAGGCTGGTGATCGTCAATCTTCTCGCCAATGCGGTCAAATTCACACGCATGCGAGCCCAGGCCGAAATCGAGATTGGCTGTGCGGATGGGGAACACGAAATCGAGGTGTTCGTCAGGGATAATGGCGCCGGCTTCGACGTGCAGTATGTGGATAAACTGTTCGGCGTGTTTCAACGCCTGCATCTCCCGGAAGAGTTTGAAGGCACTGGAATAGGACTCGCGACCG
>Ga0209656_10000405_pt1 | contig 28458 bp, 27 predicted proteins | sample BogFormECP12_OM2_FD_188239 | JGI IMG/M metagenome (GOLD analysis project Ga0209656, IMG submission 188239) | Bog forest soil microbial communities from Calvert Island, British Columbia, Canada - ECP12_OM2 (SPAdes) (version 2) | ecosystem: Environmental > Aquatic > Freshwater > Wetlands > Bog ...
ACGGTGTAGGGCAGCCGCAGGCGACGCGTCAACATCGCCACCAGCGCGGATACGAAGAGCAGAAAACCCAGCTGTGATAGATCCGAAGTCATTGTGTCACTCCGCCGTTGGGCTACTATGGCAGATCTCCGGGTCCATGCGCCCGTGTTGGTGTGCTACTTTAAATTCATGCCCACACGCGCAGGATTCGACTCCGCCTACTTTCGCAGGTATTACTTCGATGCGGCGACTCGCGTCACGACCGCGGCCGAAATGCGCGGTCGCGCGCGGCTCATCGCCGCCATTCTGGCTCATTGCGGCATTCCGGTCCGCAGCATCCTCGACGCCGGCTGCGGCATTGGGCTGATGCGCAAGCCTTTCGCCGCCGCGCTGCCGCGGGCCCGGTACGTGGGCCTGGAGACGAGCGACTACCTCTGCAATCGATACCAATGGAAGAAGGGGTCGGTGGTCGATTTCGCCGCGCGCTCCCCAAGCGACCTGGTGGTCTGCTACGACGTCCTGCAATACCTCGACGATCGCGATGCGGCGCGCGCCATCGCGAATCTTGCCAAGCTCAGCCGCGCCGCCATCTATATATCGGCGCTGACCCGCGAGGATTGGCGGGCCAATTGCGATCGATCGCGCACCGATCGCGCCGTGCATCTGCGGCCCGGGGATTGGTATCGCCGCCGCCTGCAGCGGCACTTCGGCTATTTGGGCTTCGGCGTCTGGCTGCGCAAGGGCGTGACCGCGATCCTCTGGGACCTTGAACGTGCCTAGCCGTCAAAGGCTGTCGAGTATCCAGTTCACCAGTTCCGCATGTACCGGTTCGCCGGCACCGAAGTCCGCGCGGGAATGATTGACCAGCGAGACGAGGACGTAAGTCTTTCCGCTGCCTGCCGTGACGTAGCCCGCGACTCCGCTGACGCCGTCGAGGTGCCCGGTCTTCAGGCGCACGGCGCCGGCCGGAGCCGACCGCATGCGGGATCGCAATGTGCCGTCGACGCCCGCCAGCGGCAACGATGCGAGAAATTCCGGCGCGTAGCGGCTGTGATAGGCCGCGTTCAGGATCCTCGCCAGTTGCAGCGCCGAGATCCGGGTGCTGCGCGACAGCCCTGAACCGTTGCCGATGTCCACGCCTTGCAAATCGAACCGGTTTGCGGCGCTCCAATCGGCAATCGCGGCGGCGCCCTTTTCCAGCGTCGCGGGACTGCCCGAACGCTCCTGGCCCATGGTCAACAGCAGATGCCGCGCCATTAGATTGCTGCTGAATTTGTTGGTCAGGCGAACGATTTCACCCAGGCTCAAGGAATCGAAGCTGAGAAGCACGTGGGTGTCCGCCGGGGCCGCCTCGACCCGCAGTTTCCCCGAGAATTCGCCGCCCGATTCACGCCACAGCGCGACGAAAGTGCCGAACGCGTAGGTGGCCGGCTGCAGCAGCACCCGGGTGAACTCGCGTTCCGCACAGTGCGGCGACAGCGCTCCCTTGAATACCACGTCATCCCAACGATCATTGGCCACTTCGAAGTCGACCCGGCCGGCCGCGCCGCCGCAGCGGCCGGCGGCAAGGCGCACGCGATTTTCAATGGTCAGATTGGCGGGGGCCGGATTCGCGATGACGTTGACGCGCCGCGCATTTGCATCCGGCACCACCCGAAACTCGATGGACTGGAAATTGACCATCAGTGCGTCCGGCACGAGGTTGTAGGGGCGATTCGGGCGGCCGTCGAATTCCCCGGGATCCTCGGGAGGCAGGGAGAATGCTGTATCGTCGATGATGATATCGCCGGCAATCGTCGTGAGGCCGCGGGCCCGCAGCGCGTGCGCGAAACTCCACCACCGCTCCAAGGTCATGTAGGGATCGCCCCCGCCCTGCAGAATCAGATCTCCATGCAGTACGCCGTCGTCGAACTCACCGCGGATCAAGGCGCGGGTGTGCCAGGTAAAGCTGGGTCCCAGCAGATCCAGGGCGGCGAAGGTCGTCACCACTTTGAGGGTGGAGGCGGGGCTGCGCGGCGCTTCAGGATTCTGGCTGAACAGGAGCCGGCCGGTTTGCGCATCGATGACGGCTACGCTGAGCGCAGTGTCCGGCAGACCCTGTGCCGCCAAGATCTGCGACACCGGTGGCGGCAGGCTCGAACCGGGCGCCGCCCAGGCGCCGGCACACGCACAGCCGAACAGCGCCACCATGGCTCGTCTCGCTAATTTCCGCATTTTTGCTCGTGAACCCTCGTGTGCAACCGCAAACCGTCCATCCTTGGGTAGGATGAGCCCGTGAACACAAACATGCGACGCAATTTACCCGGAACATTTTTGGCGCGGACCACCGGGAAGGGCGCGTGGCGGCTGTCACGCAGCGGGCCGGCGCCTGCCGATGTCTTTCTGCGCGGCGCGGAACCCCTGGCCGCGGAAGCCTCATTATCGCTCAAGCTCAGCGATATCGACATCGAGTGGCACGCCGGGGCGGTGGTATTGACGATGACGTTGGCAGAACGCAGGACATCCATCAAGGCGCAAAGCGCGCTGGTGCATGAGCCCTTGGGAAGGCTGTACGACGCCTTGCCGCTGGCCACCCTCGACGAGAAAGCCAGGCGCTTCTGGCGCACCGTGTTCCGCCTGGTCCGGGTCCCCGGCGGCCGCCATTTGCTGAAGCTCTTGGCGCGCCGCACCCGCGCCCGCAACCGGCATTGAATCCGCGATCTACATCACAAGAATCAATTGATTTTGTTAATAAAATAACAAAAGAAATGTCAGCGTTACGTTGAATTGCGACTCTCATCAAGGAGCTTTAAGCGCGTTTGCCGCACATTGATTCGTGAGTTCCAATCCACGAACCCGCTAGGATGGCCTTAAGTGCTGGAGATCAAGTCTAACGGATTCGCGAGCCCCGCCGGGGACGCCTCGTTCGATCCGTACGGCCGTTTGCTTCGAATGCTCATGCCCAGTTTGCGCGGCGTGGTCGTGCACGACGGCTTCTCCAACCTGGTATGGGCCTCGGACGACTGGGATCTCGGTGATGAGCCCGGCGTCATCAAAGACGCCATCGCGAATGCCCTGACGGACAGCGCGGAATTCGCCGGCCTGGTGCGCACCCTCGACGCCGACACCGCCGTGTATTCCTTTGCGATGCGCGGCGAACACATCGAATTGCTCGGCGTCGTCAGCCTGATCGCGCGCTTGTCGGGAAAGCAAACCGAGGCACGCCCCCTGCAGACCGTGCGCCAGCTGGTGCAGCCGGCCCTGGAGTGCCTGCGCCGCGAACTCGCGCTGCGATCGAAGTTGGGCTCTCGCGAACGCGATCTCGACGTGCGCGAGCGCGACCTCGACCTCATGCTCGAAATCTCGTCGCACCAATCGGCGGCAGCGAGCGACGCGGACGAATTCGAACTCATCATGAAGACCGGGCTCGAGCGCATGGGCTGCGCGCTCGCGGCATTGTGGGTACCCGACAAGAATATCGCCCTGTCCCTGACGCGCAGCGGCCAACCCATGTCCCCGGAATCGCTGCAGCGGGCGCAGCACCATTTGATGGCCTGGATGCAGTTGCAGCAGCGCACCATCGTCGTCAATCACATTTCCAAGGTCGCGAGCGACGTCGCGGCTCCCTACAAGATCCTGGCTTGCCCGGTGCGCCACCCCTCGGAGCGGGTCATGGGCGTGCTCGCCCTGTTCAATCCGCCGAGCGCGCCGGACTTCGATTTGCACCAGACCCGCATCGCCGAGGTGCTGGCGAAGCGGGCGACCAGCATCATTCAGGCTCAATACGATTCCAGCACCGGCCTCATGACCCGGCAGGCTTTCGAACGCCAGGCCGGCGCCCTGCTCGGGACGACCAATTCCGCGGCTGCGCACACAATTCTTTATCTCGACATCGATCGGCTGCATGTCATCAACGAAACCTTCGGCATGCATGTGGGCGACGATGTGATCGTCAACGTCGCCGAATGCATGGCCAAGTCCCTGCCACCCGGTGCCTTGTCGGCGCGCATATCCGGAGACAGGCTCGCCGCGCTCATCCCGAATTCCAGCATGGATGCCGCGGCGCTCGTCGCCGAGAAAATTCGCGCGGCCGCCGCCGCCATCGCGCCGCGGGCCGGACAGGGCTCCTTCGAAGTATCCGTGTGCGTCGGCGTCGCTCCGATAGGCCACTCGGACAATCCGCTCGCTCATGCGCTGGCAACCGCCGAAATCGCCTGCAAGGCGGCGAAAGATCGCGGCCGCAACCGCGTCGAAATGTTCCAGGATTCGGATCAGAGCATCATCAGGCGCCACACCGACATCATGGTCATCGGCAAGCTGCGCGAGGCCCTCGGCAACGACAGCTTCCGCATCGATGCGCAACCCATTCTGCCGTTGCGCGGCAACTATGGCCGTCCGCGCTTCGAATTGCTGATCCGCATGCTCGGCGATCGCGGGGAGATCATTCCGCCGGGCAAGTTTCTCTCCGCCGCCGAGCGTTATCAGCTCATGCCCACGGTGGATCGCTGGGTGGTGCGCCGTGCATGCGAATTGATCGGCGAACACAGCGCGTCGGTCGGCGAGGACACCGCGCGCTTCGCGATCAACCTGTCCGGCCAATCGCTGCAGGACGAGTCGTTCCTGCCGTTCGTAATCGAGCAAATCAAGGCTAGCAGCCTTCCGCCCGGAGTGCTGTGCTTCGAATTGACCGAAACGGCGACCATCGGCAACCTGGTCAAGGCGCAGAACTTCATCCGCGCCCTGCAGGATCTCGGCTGCCAGTTCGCACTCGATGATTTCGGCACCGGAGTCAGTTCGCTGGCCTACCTGAAGGACCTGTCGGTCAATTATCTCAAGATCGACGGCACGTTCGTCCGCGATGCGATCGTCAACGCACGTTCGGAATCGATGATCAAGGCCATTGCCCAACTGGCGAAGGTCATGTGCATGGAGACCATCGCCGAATACGTCGAGACCGACGTACTGCGCGCGCGCATGGCGGATCTGGGCGTCGACTACGGCCAGGGATTTGCAATGGGCCGGGCGCAGCCTTTGCAGGATCTGCTCCGGGAGTTGGCCATCTACGAAGCCACCATCAGCGACTGGGCCGGAGCTGCGGACTTCACCGCAAATGAGGCCCCGGCGCGGCGGTAGGTCGGCGCCGTAGATTCTCCGGCACGAACCGACGAACCGGGCGGCTCATTAACTCACCGCCGCGAAATTCGCAAGCAATCGACGTCAAGAATTCGCGGCCTGACGCCAAGTACTCGGCGGCTCTTGTAATTGATGCCCGCTTCGGGCACACAATAGGCAGTACCGTAGTCGATCAAAAAAACCAACGAAGGACGTTTGCCGCCGGTGGGCAACCACGGCGCGCGCTATTCATGACAACTGCAACTTATGCGCCCGAGCTGCTGGTGCAAACTTGGTTCAATACCGAGCGGCCGCTGTTCCTGTCCGGTTTGCGCGGTCGAGTGGTCGTGCTTGCGGCATTTCAGGTGTTGTGCCCGAACTCGATTGCCGGCGCGGTTCCCCAGGCGCAAAGGATTTTCGAAACTTTCGAGCCGAAGGACGTGGCGGTCATCGGCTTGCACGCGACGTTTGAGCACCATGATGCCTTCAGCGCCGCGCTCCTCAAGGCCTTCATCCAAGAGTATCGGCTGAAGTTTCCGATCGCGCTCGATCAGCCGAATCCGGCCAGTCCGATTCCGCACACCATGGAAAAGTACAAGATGCGCGGCACCCCCAGCCTCGTCTTGATCGATCGGCACGGCCGCGTGCGCAAGCACGCGTTCGGCGCGGTCGATGATCTGCGCATCGGGGCGGAGATCGGCGCGCTCACGCAGGAGCCGGAATCGGCCGCGCTGACCCGCAGCTCGGCTGCCTGAGCGGCCCTCCCTAAAAGCGAATCACTCGCTCAGCGCAAAACGGATTCGAATTCGCGCGCGCTGCGCGACGGCCTTTGCGTCGCGCAGCATCGGCTTGTAGCGCCACTGAGATAGGGCGCTGATCGCGGCATCCTCGAACACGCCGGGAGTGCTGGCGGCGTGGACTGCAACGTCCATGACCCTGCCGCTATCGGTAACCGTGAAATCCAATTCGACCCAGCCCTGGATCTTGCTGAGGTTGGCTTTCTTCGGATAGATCGGATTGACCGATTTCACGAGCGTAAGGTCGCCGGCCGGCACGACGTTCGCCAGGAATTGCTGGGCGGCAACGGCGGCGTCCAGATCGTGCCGCACGGAATTGGTTTCCGCGGAGGCAAAGCCGATCCCTCCCGCTTCGTCCAGCCAGCTTCGCGCCGCATCGTACTGGCCCAGACTCAAGGCCCGGCGTGCCTTGGCGGACAGGCGCGTTCCCAGATCCTGCATCGCGGCGGCCAACCTTGAGTTGCCCGGATCCAAGCCTCGCAGAGTCAGCAAGTAATACTTGGCGCTGTCATCTTCGGGTTCGATGAGCCGGTCCTGCTGCAATCGCTCGTTGGCGTTTTTCAACAGCTGATTCCAGGCGTCCGCCGCCGCTTCCCGGCGGGCCGCCGTGAGCAGGGCTTGCGCCGCCTCGACGTTGGCCGCAGCCGCGACGCCCTTGGCGGCCTCGATCCAGTCGGACGCGTGCACGAAATCCCGGCGATCGATGGCGCTGTGAGCTTCCGCCAGCAGGCGCATTGCGAGCGCCTCTTGGGCTTGCTGCGCGGCACCGCCGTTGGGATCGAGCCGCAGCGCTTCTTGTATGTAATACAAGGCGCTGTCATGTTCCGGATCGATGAGGTGGGCATCGCTGACCCGTTGCGAAGCGAGGTTGAGCAAAGGCGTGATTTTGTCGGTTGCGGCAGGCGGCTCGCTGCGGACACGCATCGCGGCCTGCGCCGTTTTCACCCGCTCGCGCGATTTGGCGAGCTGCGCCGTCAAAAACGCGATGCGGCCGCTTTCGACGCCCGATTTGCGCGCCGTCTCGATCGCAGCAGACGCCTCATCGAGGCGCTCTTCGAGCAGCGCGTTTTCCGCCCTGGCCAATAGGCGCTCGCGCACTTCTGCGAGGCCGGCGCGTGCCGCCGTATCGGCGGGGTCGCGTGCCTGGGCTTGCAGGTACAGCTCCAGCGCATTGTCGCCCGCGGGCTCGGTCAGCCGGTTGGCCGCGAGCGCGCCGGCGGCGCGTTCCCGCAGTATTGACTCGGCCGCCGACGGATGAACGGCGTCGGCGGGTGCGGGTGAACCGGCATCGTCAACGGAGCCCCTGCGCATCGCCCAGGTTGCGACGATGATCACCCCCAAGGCGCCGATCGTGCCGCCAATCAGCAACCCGCGATTCGAACGCGCTGTGTGCCTGATCGGGGGAGCGGCGGCCGCGCGCCGGCGCTGCTCCTCGAATTTCTTGACGGCGGCTTCCGCGAACAGACGCGCACGACCCGGCGACATGGGCTTGTGGATGAATCGATAGACCGTCCCTGCGCTGATCAATCCCGCAAGCGAGATTTCGGCATCCCGATTGCCGGCGACCATGACCACGAGATCGGGAAATTGCCGTTTGATTTGCCCGACGAACACGCTCGACGCTTCGCTCAGCGTCTGCGCATCGAGAACCAGGATGCCCACCTCGCCCGCCACCAAGAGATCGCTGACTTTGTCGGCCGAGGGAACGTGCCAAAGCCGGCGAGCGCCGCCCACTGCCTCGCGCAAGGTCTGCAGGAATGCTTCATCGCTGGTAAGCACCACGAGCTCGACGATATCGCTCGCAAGGCTGAAGCGCAGTGCGTCCAGCGTGCCGCCCTCTTCGTCAGATGCTAGCACCGGTTGTATCCATTCATTCAAGACCCTTGAGCCATGGATCGCCCATCCGGCGACTGCACTGCAGCAACTAAAAGAAGGAACATCCCGGCAGGCTAGTGTCATTCCGCGGGCGACGCTATACGATACGGAGTCTGAAGGCGCAGACAATGTCTGTTGCACTGCGTCAAGTTAATTCTGTGACTGGACACTCACTTGAGGGGCGCAAGCGCTCATCGCGGGGAGAGCATTGAGCGGTTCAATCGGGATTATTTCTAAATTGCCAGTGGACCAGCGCGCGGCGCTGGAGCAACTGCTGTTCTTCAATGTCAATCAACATCGCGTGCGCGTCGGCATCCAGCAATCCATCGAAGCCTACGGCGTGCCTGAGATCTACGAGCAAGACGGCGGACTGCGCGTCCGGGTGGGAGACATCGCCGGCGTGCAAACCCTGTTTGCGGTATCCGATGTCGGCAGGCTGGTGGGCTTTGCCGTGTTCGTGCGCTCGGCGCATGAGCGATTCGCGGTGCTGCATCTCGGCGTGGAGCCTCGTTTGAGCACGACCCCGGAGGTGAATACCCGGGTGCTGCTCAAACTGATGCATGAGATCCGCAGCGCGGCCCGCCGCACGCGCGGAGTCGACCGCATCGAGTTGGTCTACAAGGATTGCCACGCCGTGCGCCTGCACGGCTGAATCACCGACCAATCCTCGTGGCGAGCCCAGACCGGCGGACTTTAGGTGCGCAACGCCATGCCGACGGGAAACTGCGCTGTGCGTGGTGCCCGGCGGATCCCTTGTATGTTGCCTACCACGACACCGAGTGGGGCGTGCCCCTGCATGACGACGGCAAGCTGTTCGCGATGCTGTGCCTGGAAGGCGCGCAGGCGGGCTTGAGCTGGCTTACCATTCTGCGCAAGCGCGAGACCTACGCCCAGGCCTTCGACGGATTTGACGCCGAGAAAATGGTCCGCTACGACGCCGCCAAACGCCGGCGCCTGCTCCAGGATCCCGGCATCGTCAGAAATCGGCTCAAGGTGGATGCGTTCATATCCAACGCCAAAGCCTACCTCGAAATCCGCGCGTCCTCGGGTTCCTTTGACGACTACATCTGGCGGTTCACGGGCGGCAAGGTGATTCGCCGCCGGCCGCTGTACTTGGGCGACATTGCGCAATCGACCGCACACAGCGATGCCATGAGCAAGGATCTCAAACGGCGGGGATTTCGCTTCGTCGGATCGACCATCTGCTACGCATTCATGCAGGCCGTGGGGCTGGTCGATGAACACCAGCGGCACTGCTGGGTGGCCGCCGGCGCGCGCCGCAAGCGATGATGCCGCCTGAGAATATCGATCACGGATGTATCTCCGGCGGGTCGAGCGCCATCTTGTGCTCCCGCAGAATCGCGATGCAAACGTCTTCTTCGCGGGGCATGGCGCGCATCTGCATGAGCCGCGCCCGGGCTCGCGCGTTCTTCGTCCATGGCAACAGCGCATCGTCGAATTTCGCGGCCGCCGCCACGCGCCACTCCAATACACGCCGACGCTCGGCAATCGCGCGTGCCTCTTTGCTGTCGGGCGCGTGCAGACGCCTCTCGATGCTGAATCCCACCATTTGCGCGACCACGGTGTCGCCGCGCTGCATGATTTTCGACAATTTCAGGCACAGCTCGCGCCGCTCCTGTGCGCTACCCGATTCACGGCAGGCTTCCACCAGCGCCGAAAACGGCGGAATGAGCTCGGCGCTCGCGATCCCGCTGACCAATTTCAACCTCGACGCGTCCGAGGACGGATAACTTCCGGGCACTTGATTGCGCACGGCATGCAGAGCATCGGCCATCAGCACGACGATACGATTCCAATAGAAATCGAAGCGCGTCCCATGCGCCATGTCGGCAAGTATCCGGTCGACTTCGGTCGGATCCTTCTGCGCCACGCCCAAAGCCTGCAGCCAGGCCGCGCCGTTGTCCGCGTCCACCCAGCGCATCACGGTCGCGGCGTCGCGGACGTCGCACGCAGGTGTCCTTAAGCATAATTGCAGGCGCATCCAGCCGATGCTCGCGCTTTGCGGAGCCAGCTCGCTGGCGCGAGCGGCCAAATCCAGCGCCGATGGTCCGTTCGTGGGGCTCGCAAAGCGCAGCGCGGCGGCCGTGGCCAGCGAGTTGGCGTCCGCGCGAGCGATGAGCGCCGCCGCCGCCGCGGTCCGCCAAGTCTGGTACTTGCCGGCAGCCGTCCGCGGGTTGGGACGGGAGGCCGCGGAGTCGGGCGTAGTCCCGGACGCCGCCGCGCAGTGGGCCGCCACGAGGAAAATGAGCAGGCGCCTGACCATGAGCGTAACGCCCCTTGGACTCAACCGTTGGCGCGGCTGCCGGCAGCCGTCAGGCCCGCGGTGATCGCCAATCGCATGGCATCCTCGACCGAAATGTCGAGCGGCTGAATGCGCTCGCGCGGCAGGTAAATGGTGTAGCCGCCGAACGCGTAGCTCATGGGAAAATACACGGTCACCCAGTCTTCGCCGCCATGCGCGTGCAGAACCGGTGGTACGTCTTCGCGGGTAACGAATCCGATGGCGTGCACATCCGCGAACCGGGCCAGTACCACACGCTGCAAATCGCGCTTCTCGCCGCTGCCGGACGGCAGCAGACTGACCACGTCGCGAAATCCGCCATAGAGGGTCTTCACGAAGGGAATCCGCCCCAGGAAATCGTTCCAATACTTGAGGAAGATCCTGCCGGCGTAGGCGTTGACCAGGCTTCCGACGGCCAGCAACAGCACGAATCCGGCGACCAGCCCCAGGCCCGGCCAATAATGCTCGGTGCTCACCAGGCCCAGCGCGATCAGAGCGCGCCGCAGCCACCCCTCGACCGTATTCACCAGCCACCAAATCACATACACCGTCAATGCCAAGGGCAATACGGTCACCAGACCGCTCATGGTCAGCGTTAGGATCTTGCGCATGTTTCAATCATCGCATGATCGGGCTCAACGCGCCGCAACCGCGCAGAACGCCTCGGCGGTCCGCTGGTATTCACCGCTCGGCACCAGCGCGGCATTGTCCGGATTCCACACGTAGTACTGCGTGACCACCGCCGTGCCGCGCATGCGCGTAATGGAGAGCAGTCTGCTGTCGCGTCGGAACAGCACGGCTTCCTCCGGCCGGCAGGGCAACGTTCCCTGAATTTCCGACAGCGGAAGCGGCGGCGCTGACGCCGTGGACACCTGTAGCTGACCGCGGATCCAGTCAACCAACACGAGGCGGCCGCATGCAGGCCCGCAGTTCGTCAATGCCGCGGTGACATGCCCGGCGAAGTTCGGGCCGCTCGAGAGTGCGATCTGCACCGCTTCTCGATCCTGCCGGGACAACTCGCTGCCGCTGAAATCGATCTTGGGCGGCGCCGGCGCGTCGAACGATGCGCTCGGGTACTCGGAAAATCGCGGCGCGCTCAAGGGCTCCGAGTAGAGCCCGACGGCAACCCCGCGGATGCGGTCCAGCTGTCCGGCGATCTCATCCGTCAAGTACCAGTCATCGACCGTTACTGCGGCCCGCGGTGCCTTCGCGCTGACGGCGACCGGAACCAGCGCATGATCTTCACATTTGCCGTCCACATCATGCGGCGTGCACAGGCTGTACTGCGTGTACGCTCCATAGACGTCGGGCGCGCCGAGTTCATTGGGCGTCAAGAACACCAGGTAGCGGCCTGGGGGGACTTCGATGGTGAAATTCGACTGGCCGCGCGCGAGCTGTACCGTATGGACTCGCGAGGTATCGAGGTTCGCGGCATACACCGTCATCGCCGGCACCAGCTGACTCGGAAAGGCGACGCCGCCCTCGATCGTCCCCGCGAGCGCGCCGGCGGCCGCGCCCAGCAGCGCCAGGCCCGTTAGCCACCATGCCGCGGGAAGCGGGTAGCCCGGGCCCGCCGCTCTCATCATGGCTGCCGCGGCAGAATGAATCGCAGTCCCTGGTAGTTCAGCACCACCCCGTCGCGCCGAATGCGTTCGACCGTGGGGCCTTCTTGCAACGCGGCGCCCTCGTGGTACTTGCGCATGTTGATGTACACGAAGCGATCGGCCGGCTTGGTCGCGTAGACATGAACGTCCAGATGCAGCTCGGGCAGCGCCTGCGCGCCGCTCAAATTGATTTCACTGATCGAGGGCAGCACTTCTTGGGAATCCGCTTGGGCGTCCTCGTCGGACAACACAGGATCCGGGTGACGGGTGGCGCGCAGCGCCTTTCCGGGCCCCTCCGCCGCCGGGGTCGCGCGGGCAATCGGTGGCTCGCGAGCTGCGGCGCTGCCGGTGGCCGGAACCGGAATTTCCGGCGCATAGACCGGCGCGGAATCCAAGGGACTGAAGTGGTCGGCCGCGGACGGCGAGTCCCCGGCCTCCACCTCCCGCGCGGCCACGGTCGGCGCAGACCGCGGCGCCGTTGCGGCGGGGGCGCCCTTTTTGGTCAGTAGGAACGTCAAGACGAGCAGATTGACGGCGAGCAGCGCACCCAATGCCAATGCCCAGACGGGCAGGCGGCCGCGCCGCTCGCTGGAGCGCGCGTCCATCAACCCCGGGACAGTTTGGCGCTGCCGTTCGATTTCCGATTTCTTGAGTGCATCGAGAATGAATGACATGAAGACCTCAACTGCCGCGCGGAGCGTTCGGCAGCAACATGGGCGATCCCGGTTCGGCCAACGCGGTGTCGAGCATGACCTGGGTTTGGACTCCCGCAATGCCGTCGACGTTGAGCCGATGGTCACGTTGGAAATTCTGCACCGCGATCGCCAATTCCTCGTCGTAGACATCCGCGTGTTCCGGATCCGACGCGGCGCCCTGCAGGGCGTTGAGACTGCGACGCAGCCAGCGGACTTCGTCCCCCTTCATCCCCAACGACAGCAGCCGGGTGCGCGCGGTCTTGGGCTTCCAAATCACGGTGAATTCCCCGAACCAATCCTTGGAGACCTCATCCAGCGGCACCGCCTGGCTGTGTTCGCTCAGATCCAGGGTTGCGATCTTGTCGTCCAAGGCGGATAGGACCACGCGGTGCCGCTGTCCATGATCGTCGGTCAGCGTGAGAATGGCCGGGCGGTTCAAGGCCCTGACTTGCGCCCAGGAACCACGCTGCTCCAGGCACGACAGACCTGACTTGGCCGCCTGCCGGCAGGGGTTGTTGTCATCGGTCAGGGCCGTTCCCCAGAGCGACAGCAGGCGGCGGAAGGCAGCCGCATCATTGGTACCGGCGCTGTTGGCCGCGAGCAAGGCGTTGATGGACACACCCACCGGCGCCGGCATGGGCGCGCCCGGCGGCGCCGGAATCGGCACGGGCGCAGCTGCCGGCGCTGCCATCGAGTGCGCCGCGCCGTGCGATGGCTTGGCTAAGGACGGCTGCAGCGGGGAAATTTGCCGTTGCCACAGTTGCCAGCCGACATATCCGGTGACCGCAATGGCCGCGAGACCAGCGCACGTGGCGAGCCAGGACAGCCATCGCGGCGCAAACCGCCGGCCATAGACCTCGCCGGCCGCGCGCCGCACCAGCGAGGCGGTCACCTTGCGCGTTTCCTGCGTGTAGGCCCCCAATAGGGCCCGGTCGCAGGTCACATTGATCACGCGCGGGACTCCCGCCGCCAGACGATGCACTTCGGCGAGCGCGGACGCGGCAAAGATGTCTTCGGGGGAACCGGCGACGCGCAGCCGATGGCGCACATAACGCCCCGTTTCCTCGCGCGACAAGGGCTCCAAATGATAGCGGCCGGTGATTCGTTGTGCGAGCTGGCGCAGCTCCGTGCGATCGAGCAATTCGCGCAGCTCCGGCTGCCCGATCAGAATGATTTGCAGCAGCTTCTGCGTGGGCGTCTCCAGATTCGTGAGCAAACGCACCTGTTCCAGAACCTCGGCAGACAGGTTTTGCGCCTCGTCCACGATCACGATGATGCGCCGCCCTTCGGCGTGGGCCGCCAGCAGGCGCTGATTCAACGCGTCGACCATGGCCTTGACGCTGCCGCGATCGGCGTCGGCAATGGCGACGCCCAGCTCTTCGCAGATGGTGAGCAGAAACTCCACCGGCGTCACTCGTGGATTCAATATCACCGCGACATCGGCATGATGAGGCACGCGCGACAGCAGGGTGCGCACCACGGTGGTCTTGCCCGTGCCCACCTCTCCGGTCAGTTGAATGAAACCCCCGGATTCGTTGATGCCATACAGCAAGTGCGCCAGAGCCTCGGCATGGCGCTCGCTCAAAAAGAGGTAGCGCGGGTCCGGTGTGATGGCGAACGGCTTTTCGCTGAGTCCGAAGAAGCTTAGGTACATGGCCGCCCTAGGATACCAATTCGGCGGCTAAGATCCGGAGCCGCGTGGGGTCCCGGGTAATAGGCTGGCGCGAGTCAACATGGACGGTCCGAAGCGGTCGCGGATGCCGTCGATGGCCGCGTCCAAGCGCGTGCCTTGGACGGGACCGCCGGCGAATAAGTCCCACTGCAGCAACGATTGTAGATCGCCCACCGCCACGCCCAATAGCCGCACCTCGGCGTCCGGCTGCAGGGTCAGCCATTCCTCGAGCAGCGCCTGCGCCGCGGCCGACACGGCCGCCGTGTCCTGCGTGGGCGGTCCCAGCGCGCGTTGCCGCGTGAAAGTCGTGAAATCACCGCGCCGGATCTTGATGCTCACGCGGCCCGCGGCGAGATGCTGCGCCCGCAGCCGAGCGGCCGTCCGATCCGCAAGGCGCAGCAACCGCACCTTGAGCTGTGGGCCGCCGCGCACATCCGCGGCATAAGTCTCCTCGGTGCTGATCGACTTCTCTTCGCGATCGGGGACCACCGGCCGATCATCCAGGCCGGACGCGCGTTCGCGCATCGATTTCCCATGCTTGCCGAAGATGCGCCACAACGCTGTGTCGCTTGCCGCGCGCAAATCGCCGAAGCTGCGAATACCGGCCGCATGCACGGCGGGCAGGGTCCTCGGTCCGACCCCAAACAGCTTCTCGATCGGCAGCCGGTCCAGGATGTCGTGCACATTGTCCGCGCCAATGCGGCACATGCCGTCCGGTTTGTTCAGGTCGGAGGCAATCTTGGCCAGCAGTTTGTTCGGGGCGATTCCCACCGATGCGGTGAGTCCGGTTTGGCTCATGATACGGCGCCGGATTTCGCTCCCCATCGACTCGGCGCTGCCCAGCAATTGCCGGCTCGCGGTCACGTCGAGAAATGCCTCGTCCAGGGATAGGCCTTCCACGAGCGGCGTGAATTGGCGAAAAATCGCAAACACTTGTTCCGAGACCTCCTTGTAGCGCGCCATGCGCGGCTGTATGCACACAGCCTGCGGACAGAGGCGCAATGCTTCGCGCATGGGCATGGCCGAGCGCACTCCGAAGCGCCGTACCGCATAACTGGCCGCGGCAACCACGCCGCGGCCGCTCGTCCCGCCGACGATCAAGGGCCTGCCTTTGAGTTCCGGGCGATCTCGCTCTTCCACGGACGCGTAGAACGCGTCCATATCGATGTGCAGTATCGCCCGGGCGTCGCCACGCCGCGCGTCGCCACGCCGGGCGTCGCTACTCCGGGCGTCGCTGCGCCGCATCGATCATTTCACGGTAATGGTGATTTTCTTCGAGTGCAGCGGCGGATCGAAGGATTTATGCACGTAATCCGCGAACACGAGTTCGAGCGTGTGCTTGCCGGGCGTCAGGGTGAGGGTCGTCTCGGTTTGGCCCTTGCCGAAGTGCAGGACCTTGTCGGTGGCGGGCAGCGGCGCATCGAGGTTCAATTCGGCGATGTCGGTGTCGACCAGCAGATGATGATGCCCCGTGTTGTCGAACTTGACCCCGGCCGGCGCGATGCCCATGCCCTTCAATCCGAAGCGCACGGTGACGGGCCCGTGCACCGTCTCGCCGTTGTGCGGAGCGATAAAATAGACTTCCGCATTGGCGGCCGGGGCACTGCGGTCCTGCGCCACGGCGAAGGTCGCGATCAATGTGACCGCCAGCGCGAGAATTAGTCGATTCATGCGGGTCTCCTGAATGGTTGCGGACGCCCGGCCCATCTTACAACTGCAGCACGGCATACACGAATACGCCGCCCAGGGTGATTATCAATACGACCATGTATGCCGCAAAAAGTGCTCCTGCCTTGAGCAGCGCGCCCATCCAGCCCCTGCCGAAAACCCGCCGCATGCCAACGATCGCATACAGCGGCATGGACCAAAGCAGCAGCGGCAGGAAGCGCAACACGGGGTTCAAGCGCGGCCAGGCATCGGCGGCGTCCGCCGACAGAATCACCAGCGTCATCACGGAAAAGAAAAATGCATGCAGGTGGATGAAAAAAAGCAGGTGTTCCGCGTATCTGTGCCGGGGCCGCCAGTACAGCAGCATGTGCAGGAATGCGATCAGCGGCAGGAATATGAACATGGCCTTTGGTGCCGTTGCGAGGGCCACGTGCAGCAGGTTTGCGCCGTTGTCGCGCGCGATTTCGCCGCAGGCGTGCTTGATTCGGGGGGCCCAGTCGCGTCCGAAGAGCTGGGCCGAGAATTGTGTGGCATTCACCTTGGCGCAATCCTGGGGCGCGGCGACGCCCGCCGCCTCGGATGTCTCATTGTCGAAGCGCACGAAATTGGCGTGGGTGTTCGACATCGACGCGACCAGAAAAAATAGGATGCTCAAGACCAGGTACAGGCGAAACGGCGGCAGATAGGCCGCGCGCCGCCCCGCCACGAACTCCTGGGTGAGTTTGCCCGGCTTGAACCACAGCAGATGCAGCGTTCGCCACAGCCGGGAGTCCGAATGCGTCATGCCCTCGAGCGCCTCGTGGATGAGCTCGCGGGTGCTCGGCACATGGACATCCGCGGCCTGGCTGCAATTGGCGCAGTAACGGCCGGTCAACTCCGCGCCGCAGTTCAGGCAGCGCTTGACGGCGCTGAGCGCGGGAGCCTGCCGCTCGGGCGCTTCCGGCGTCATGCCGCCGGGCCGGCGCCCGGGTCCGGCTGCGCGCTTGCGGCGCTGCCGCCGCGCAATTCCTGCGGCGCGAAATCATCGACATCGATGAGGTTCGAGACCTTCGCGTCGTAATCGCGCAATACGGCCGCCTCCGCCTCGCTCAAGATGCCAAGCGCCAAAGCTTCAGCGATTTGTCCGGGCAGATCCAAGGCCGTCACCCGGCCGGTCTTGACGCCGTCCACCCTGATGCGCTTTTCGAGGGATTCGGCCTGTGTCGAGAGAATCAACGCCTCTTGCAGCAGACCCAAGGGGTTGTTGGAGCTCGGAGTCTTGTAAATATGCCGGGTCAGCCGCTCCCTGGCGGCGGTCGGGTTCATGATCAGGTCGACGATGCGGCGCCCTTGGGCGTCGCTCGGCGGAAAGTAGGTCAATCCGCGCGGAAAGATCACGAGGCGCATGAATGCCGCCAACGGACGATTCGGAAAATTGCGCAGGAACAGGTTCAGCTGTTCCTGCGCCTGATACAGCAGGCTGCGGCAGGCCCATTCGACCAGGGGCAGATCTTCAGGCAAGCGGCCTTGATTCTCATGATGCTTCAACACCATCGAAGCCAGGTACATCATCGACAGCACGTCGCCCAGCCGTGCCGACAAGGATTCCTTCTTCTTCAGATAACCGCCGAGCGCCAGCATGGCGACGTCGGTCGCCAGCGCGAACGACGCGCTGTACCGGTTCACGTGTTGAAAGTAACGTGCGGTGGGGCCGGCCTGCGGGACTTTGGTGAAGCGCGCCAGCGTGGCCGCCAAGATGAGCGAGCGGGCGGCATTGGAAATCGCGAATCCAATATGACCCAGCAGCGCGCGATCGAACTCGGCGAGCCCGGCTTCGCGATCGGGATTGCGCGCCGCGTTCATTTCTCTCAACACGAAGGGATGGCAGCGTACGGCCCCCTGGCCGAAAATAATGAGGCTGCGCGTGAGTATGTTGGCGCCTTCGACGGTGATCGCCACCGGCACGATCTGATATCCGCGCCCCAGATAATTTTTTGGCCCCAGGCAAATGCCCTTGCCCCCATGCACATCCATGGCATCGTTGGCGATCATTCGTGCGAATTCGGTTGCATGATATTTCAACATGGCGGACGGCACCGACGGCTTTTCGCCGCCGTCGATCGCGCCCGCCGTCACCGAGCGCGCGGCATCCATGATGTAGGTGCGCGCCGCCATGCGCGCCAGCACCTGCTCGACACCCTCGAAGCGCCCGATGGGCATGTTGAACTGGCGGCGGATTCGCGCGTACGCGGCCGTCGCGTACACCGCTGCCTGCGCGCCGCCGGTGGCGCTCGAGGGCAGAGAAATGCAGCGGCCCACCGACAGCTGCTCGACCAACATGCGCCAGCCCTGGCCGGCCATGGTGAAGCCGCCGATGATGGCGTCGATGGGCACGAACACGTCCCTCCCGAGAATGGGTCCGTTCTGGAACGGAACATTCAGCGGAAAGTGCCGCCGGCCGATGCTCAGGCCGGGCGCATCGTGCGGAATCAACGCGCAGGTGATCCCCAAATCCACCCGATCGCTCATGAGACGCTCCGGATCGAATAGGCGAAAGGCCAGTCCGACCACCGTGGCAACGGGTGCCAGGGTTATGTAGCGCTTGGAAAAATTGAGTTTGATGCCGACGATTTCCGCGCCCGCCCAAGGCCCTTTGCAGATGACGCCGGTGTCGGGAATCGACGCGGCATCCGAGCCCGCCCGCGGACCCGTCAGAGCGAAACAGGGCACTTCCTCGCCGCGAGCGAGGCGCGGCAGGAAATGGTCTTTTTGCGCTTCAGTGCCATAGTGCAGCAGCAGTTCCGCCGGACCCAAGGAATTCGGCACGGCGATGGTCGAGGATGCCGTGGCGGAGCGCGAGGCGATCTTGATCAGCACGCAGGAATGCGCATAAGCCGAGAATTCCAATCCGCCGTAGCGGCGCGGAATGATCATGGCGAAGAAACCGCGGGACTTGATGAAGGACCACACGGTCGGGGACATGTCGGCCCGGGTGTGCGTGATGTCCCAGTCATCGAGCATGGCGCACAGCTCTTCGCAGGGTCCGTCGAGAAAGGCCTGCTCCTCCCGGTTGAGCGCCGGCGCTTGCGCCGCCATGAGCTTCTGCCAATCGGGGCCGCCGGTGAACAGTTCGCCGTCCCACCACACGGTACCCGCATCCAAGGCTTCGCGTTCCGTGGCCGACATCGCCGGCAGCAGCCTTCGGTAGGTTCTTAGAAAAGGCCGCGTCATCGCCCGCAGCCGCAAGGGACGGACATTCAGCAGCAGCAGCAAGCCATAGGGAACGGAGACCGCGATCTTCCACCACTCAGGGAAGGTTCCGAGCGCCCAATAAGCGAACAGCAATACGCCGAGAACGCAAGAACTCGAGGCCAGGCTCGCGCGCCGGTAAGCGAGAACGAGACACGCCGCCAGGAATAGCGCCGCCCATGCCAGGAACGCGAGGGAGCAGAGCGCCACGCTATACATGGGCGGTGCGCATTCAGATCAGATCTTTCACACCGTCTCGTTCTTCGAGCAGCTCACGATGCGTCGCCTGCATTTTCTCGCGGCTGAAATCATTGATGCTCAGCCCTTGAACGATGCTGTACTCGCCGTTCTTGCAGGTCACGGGATAGGAATAGATCACTCCCTCCGGAATTCCGTAGCTGCCGTCGGAGGTTACCGCCATGCTGACCCAATCGCCGGGCAGCGTGCCCAGCATCCAATCGTGGATGTGGTCGAGCGCCGCCGCGGCCGCGGACGCCGCGGACGAGGTGCCGCGCGCTTTGATGACCGCCGCGCCGCGCTGCTGCACCGTCGGGATATAAACATCCTTGAACCAGCTCGCCTCGACCACCGAGAGCGCCGCCTTGCCGGCGACGGTTGCATGATGCAGGTCGGGATACTGGGTCGCCGAATGATTGCCCCAAATGATGACCTTTTTGACGTCCGCCAGCCGAGCGCCGCTTTTCTCGGTGAGCTGCGCCAATCCCCGGTTGTGATCCAGCCGCGTCATGGCCGTGAATCGGCGCGGCGGCAGCGATGGCGCATTGCGCTGTGCGATCAGCGAATTGGTGTTGGCCGGATTGCCCACCACCAGCACACGTACGTCGCGGCTGGCGACGGCGTCCAGGGCCTTGCCTTGGGCGGAAAAGATCTTGGCATTTTCCAGCAACAGATCCTTGCGCTCCATGCCCGGGCCCCGCGGCCGGGCGCCCACCAGCATGGCGAAATTGCAATCCTTGAACGCGACCGCGGCATCGCTTGTCGCGGTCACTTTTTCGAGAGTCGGAAAGGCGCAGTCGTTCAGCTCCATCACCACGCCCTGTACCGCCGCACTCGCCGCCGGGATCTCCAGCAGATTCAAGTTGATCGGTTGATCGGCGCCGAGCATCTGACCCGAGGCGACGCGAAACGCGAGCGCATAGCCGATATTTCCGGCCGCGCCCGTGATGGTGACAGTGACTGGCTTCTTCATGACTAGCTCCCGGCGCAAAGGCGCGAATGTTAGCCCAAATCGCCGCAAATCGGGGCGACTTACGGCCGGATTGGAATATCGCCGCTCGAATAGTCGGGGTAGACGCTGCGAAAGCGGCGAAATTCCGCGTCCGCTTCGCGGTTGCGCCCGGCGCGGCGCAGCGCCGCGATATCGGCGAGCCAGGCCGAGGGCGAGTGCGCACGCAGCGGATCGCTGCTGTAGATCTGCAGCTTGCGATTCGGCGAGGCTGCCGGCAATACGTCCGAATGGGCGGCGATGCGCAGCAGGCGCGGCGCATCCTCGTCGCGCTTCGGGTTCTGCGGCCCGAACACGATGGCGAGCACCAGCGCCACCGACAAGAGAACGCTGGCGGCGAAGGCCAGCGGCGCCAGCCACGGCGGCTTGGCCTGCGCCCCGCTCGCCAGCTTGAGGATTCGCCGATCGAGCGCGTGCGGCGGCGCCGGTGCGGATTCTTTCCGGTACTGGCGCGACAGCGCGCTGTCGCCCCGCAAATATTCCTCCAGCTCGTCAGGTGGATGCATTTAATTGCGCCGCCTTCAATTCCCTTGCTGTGCGCAAGTCCTGTGAACCGGGCGCATGGGCGGCGATCAGCGACTTCTTCAGCTTGCGAATCGCGTAGCGCAGCCGGCTCTTGGCCGTTTCGAGCCCGACGTCCGTCACCCGCGCGATTTCCTCGATGGTCAAACCCGTTTCTTCATGCAACAGAAACGCTTCGCGCTGCTCCTGCGGCAGGGAGCTCAATGCCGCGAGCAACGCGGACTGCTGTTCCGCAAATTCCGCGATGCCGTCGGGGCGCTGATACTCGGGCACTTCCGGCTCCGCGAACTGCGGCTCAGCCTCATCCGATCGCGCATCGCGGCGCAGCCGCAGATCGCGCCGGAAAAAATCCATGATGCAGTTGTGCGCAATGTGGAACAGGTAGGTCGCAAATTTCGCACGCGCCTCGTAGCGGGCGCGGGTCGCGACCAATCGCGACCAGACTTCTTGAAACACGTCGGCCGCGGCGCCCGCGTTGCGCACCTGCCGCAGCACGTAGCGATACAGAGGGCCCTTGTGACGCGAGTACAGCGCCAAGAAGGCGTCCGCGTCACCGTCCCGGTATCGCAGCATCAGCCTCGCGTCCTCGTCGAGCGATTCCATACCGCTCAAGCATACGCGAGGTGTTAATTCCCGGGTCGAACGGTGTGTCTATTGCGTCGCAGCAGAACCATGCTGCGGGATAGCAAAAATAAAACTGGCGAAGTGCTTGCATGTAGCAGTGTTGTATGTAACTATATCACCAAGTCACCGAAACACCTCGATGACTACGCAACCTAAGGAGACTCTCATGAACACCCAGATCACAACCAAGCTCACCGCCCTCGTCGCCGCTCTGATGATGAACAGCCTGCTGATCGTCGGAGTTGCCTATTTGTTCAACAGCCCCCTGCATCTGCAGACCGCTGTTTATTCCCTGGCTCATGCCGCCACCACCACCGTGGTCGGCTCGATCTGAGCTGCGACGATCAGCGTTGCCTTAGACTACAGTGCTATAGAGCCACAACAGTCAATCGAGAGAGGTATGGACCCTAATTGGAACGACAACCAGCCCATCTATCGCCAACTGCGCGATCGAATGGTCGCCCTCATTCTAGAGGGCGCACTCAAGGAGGGCGATCCTTTGCCCTCCGTGAGAGCGGTTGCCGCTGATTACCGGCTCAATCCGCTGACGGTGCTCAAGGGCTATCAGCAGCTGGTCGACGAACGCCTGGTCGAGAAGCGCCGCGGTCGCGGAATGTACGTGAGTGAGGGTGCTCAAAGGCTGTTGCTGGCCGGAGAGCGCGAACGGTTCCTGCACGAGGAATGGCCGCAAATTCTCGCAGTCATCCACCGGCTCGGATTCTCCTCGCAGGAACTGTTTGCGCAAACACCGGCGCTGACCCATCCAGCCCCGCCGCCCCGCGGCCCCTTGCCTACGGAAGAATGAGAAGCATCATGTCTGCGCTCATCGAAGCAAAAGATCTTTCAAAAAAATATGGCACGCAGGTTGCCCTGGATCGCGCCAATTTCTCGGTGCAGCCCGGCCGCATCGTCGGACTCATCGGTCCCAACGGAGCCGGCAAGACCACCGCCCTGCGCGCCATCCTCGGACTCACCGCATACGAAGGGCAGCTGCAGGTGCTCGGCCGCGAACCGCTGCGCGAACGCGCCGAGCTCATGCGCGACGCCTGCTTCATCGCCGACGTCGCGGTGCTCCCCGCCTGGCTGCGGGTCGATCACGCCATCGATTTCGTCGCCGGAGTGCACCCGCGATTTCGCCGCGACCGGGCGACGGCATTTCTGGCCAAGACCGACATCACGGGCAGGCGCCGCATGCGCGAGTTGTCCAAGGGCATGAAGACTCAGGTGCATCTGGCGCTGACCATGGCCATCGACGCCCAGTTATTGGTGCTCGACGAGCCGACCCTGGGGCTGGACATTCTCGCGCGGCGCGCCTTCTACGATGCGCTGGTCAATGACTACATGGACGAGACGCGCACCATATTGATCACGACCCATCAAGTGGAAGAAGTGGAAAACCTGCTCACCGATGTGCTGTTCATCGACAAGGGCCGCATCGTTCTCGATTCGTCCCTCGACGACATCGCGACCCGCTACGCGGCGGTTGCCGTCGCCGTCGACAAATTGGACGCGGCTCGCGCCGAAAAACCCTTTTACGAGCGGCGCCTGCTCGGCAAAGTGGTGCTGTACTTCGAGCAACCCAATCTGGAAAAACTCGCGGCGCTCGGCGAGGTGCACGCACTGAGCGTCGCCGATCTGTTCGTCGCCAAGCTGTCGGGAGGCGCCGAATGAACACCAATATCTGGCTGATACGCCGGGAATTCTGGGAAAATCGCGCGATCTGGATGATTCCGGCCATCCTCGGCGGGCTCATGGTCCTCACCGCCCTTTTCGGCCAGGTCAATCGGATCTCGATTCCCCTGCAGTTTCCCAGTCACGCCGTCGGCGGCGGTTTCCTGCTGGCCGTCGGCGGCACTTTTTTCGTGGTTATGACGGTTTACTCCACCTGGTACCTGCTGGACTGTCTATACGCCGACCGCAAGGACCGCAGCATCCTGTTCTGGAAGTCGATGCCGATTTCGGATACCACGACGGTCATGTCCAAGTTGGCGACCGCCTTGATCGTGATTCCGGCGGTGTACTTCGTTGCCGCCGATCTGACCTCGCTGCTGATGGCGTTCATCCTCTCGGTGCGAGCGAGTTCAGTCATCGGTGCCGCCCTATGGCACGTCGATCTGTGGCTGCAGCTGCAAGTGCTGTGGCTATACGTGATCGTGACGAGCGCCATCTGGTACCTGCCGCTGGCCGCGTATCTGCTGGTCGTATCGGCTTGGGCCAAGCGCGCCGTCATGCTGTGGTCGATTTTGCCGCCGATCGCACTGGTGCTCGCCGAGCGCTGGCTCTTCGGCACGCACGTGATCGCGAACCAGCTCTGGGAGCGCCTGGCGGGTTTGGGAAGGCTGACGTTCCATGACGATGCCGGCTGCTGTTCCTGGGTGACCACGGTCGTCGAGAATGACACCATCCGGACGCCGACCAGCATCTGGGGCTTCCTCAATCCCGGCGGATTTGCGTCGAGTCCGGAAACTTGGATCGGCGCCGCGGTCGGGGTCGGGCTGATCGTCTGCGCCGTCCAATTGCGGATACGGCGCACCGAGGCGTAAGCCTCGCCCGCCGTCTTGGGATTCCCCGGCAAGCGGTGCAAAATAGCGCTGTTTCGAACTCGCTATCTTAGAAGGAGCGCCGATGTACAAGACCAAGATTGACCTGACGGAGAAAATCCGCCGCAACGTCATCCTCATACTCAACGATCGCTTGGCCGATGCGATCGATTTGCAGAGCCAGGTCAAGCAGGCGCATTGGAACGTCAAAGGTCCCCATTTCATCGCTCTGCACGAGTTGTTCGACAAGATCTCCGATCTGGTATTGGAACAAATCGACGAGATCGCCGAACGGGTGACGAGCTTGGGCGGTACCGCCGAAGGCACGGTTGCCGTGGCCGCCAAACGCAGCAAATTGAAAAACTATCCGCTCTCCATCACCGCGGGCAAGGATCATCTGTTTTATCTGTCGACGCAGCTGGCGGCCTTCGGCAAGGCGGTACGGACGGCCATCGATGACACGGACAAGCTCGGCGACGCGGACACGGCGGACCTCTTCACGGGAATTTCCCGCGACGTCGACAAGTACCTCTGGTTCCTCGAGGCGCATCTGCAGGAAAAGGGCTGATGACCGATCCGACGCCCGCCAACCCGCCCGGTCTCGGCGAGGCCCTCGCCACGCTGCGGGGGCTGCTCACGGCCGGGGAGACTCTGGAGGCCTGGGCGGCACAGCATCGCCTGTATGCGTTGACGCATCGCCGAGCGTGCATCGCCGCAACCAGCGGGCGCTTCATTTCGCTCAAACGGCGCCTGCTCGGCGGCTATGACTCGGCAGACATTCGCTGGCAGGACCTGAGGGAAACCCGGATCAGCGCCGGAATTCTCGCGGCGGACCTGACCCTGGTCGCACAGGCGAGTTCGGACCTGAACATCGGGTCCGAGGTGAATCGCGTGTGGACCTTTGCGGGTTTGGTCAAAGACCAGGCACAGGCCATGTATCGTATTTGCCAGCAGCACGATCAGGTATGGCGCGAGAAACGTCGCATTCGGGAGCTCGAGGAATTGCGCGCAAAATCCGGCGGCGTGCAAATCGGCAGCGCCGCCGCGGGCCTAAACGGCCCGCAGGGTGCCGGAGAGGAATCAGAGCCGGCACGGCGGCTGCGCCAGGCGCGCGAGATGCTGGACGCCAAGCTCATCAGCGACTCGGAATTCGAGTCGATCAAAGCCAGAATCGTCTCCGGCCTATGAAAGTCCGCTACAGGCCGGCCTAACCCAGCAGGTAAGCAAAGTAGCTGTTGCGCAGCCGATTGAGCGGGTCCGTCCGCTGCCGCAGCGCGCGGAACAATTTGGCGCGCTCACCGAAGGCTTTGGTCACATGTTCGGGCTGCAGCGCGCGCGTTTGATTGAACGTGGGCGTGCCGTTCAGCCCTGACGCGAAATCGTTGAAATCGATCAAGAAGTCGTCCCAGCCTTTCTCGCCCGTGGAAGACGGTTCCAGAGTGATCATGGGGCCGGCGTAACTGACGCTGAACAAGGAGCCGCGATCCTGATGCAGGCGGCTCGCGCCGCTGACGACGTTGCAGCGGTATTTATGTTCCTTGTAGTAGGCCTTGCAGAATTTAAAATATTCGCTCAGCAACTTCGGATAGTCGGCCTGCGGAAAGGCCCACAGACTATAGGTGTAGCGGGCCTTCCATGCCTCGCTCGGCAGGTCGCGCATCCACTCGTGCGAATACAGCACCACGCCGCGCGCGGCGCGATCCAACGTGGCGCGCAGCGCGCGCTGCACGCCCGACAGCATCACCGCCCGCAGCCCGGGAGCCGCCAGCACGCTGCCGACGGTGGTGCCGAACGCCGGTAATACGTTGTGCATCACGGAATTGCGAATTTGCCACATCCCGGAGCGGCTCTGGCTTGCCGATTCGTCGAGCGTTCGCCGCTCGATGGTGATGCGATCGGTGAAGGGGGAGATGTGGAACCGCAAGGCTCCCGGGGCTTGCATCGTCGAGTTGAAGCGGGCGGCGAAGTCCTTGAGCGACACCTCTTGATAGTCGATCCTTACCGGAGTCAGCGGCCGCACGCGCAGCACGACCTCGTGCACGACACCCAGTAAGCCGAAGCTCGAACGCAGCACCCGCATCAGGTCGCGATCCCGCTCGGTCACGATCATTTGCTTGCCTTGCGGCGTGATCAGTTTCATTTCCGTGATGCAGGAGGAGAGCTGCGCCACCCCCGTGTCAAATGAGGCCTGCGGCAAGGTGGTCACGGCAAGTGCGCCCAGGGAAATCTGGCCCATTTCCGGCGTAAGCGGCAGCTCGAGGCCGCGCTCGGCAAGCGCGCGCACCAGGGTGCCCACGCGCACGCCGGCCTGAGCGCGGACGAAGGTGTCGCCGAATTCGAGGATCTTATCGAGCGCACCCAAGTCGACCACGGTGCCTCCGTCCCCGCCCACGCAGCGCGTCTGGGAATAGTCGGCGCCTACCATTCGTACCGGCGTCGAATAGCTCTTGGTTTTGCCCAAGATGACCGGAATGTCTTCGAAGCGCTTGGGCTTGAGGACGAACCGAGGCCTCCGATAGACGCCGGATGAGTCCGCTCCAGGCGAACGAGTGACTTTGGTTACCATGTGCTTCCCCCCGGAAGACGTGAAAACAAGCTGCGAAACGCTTGCTGTTGGGGGGCTCAAAACCGTGAGGTTTCGGAGTGTGCACTGCACTAAACGATACTGGCGACCCCGCTATCGTCAGGCTTCCCAAAAGGAAGCCCCTTAGACCGGTGGTTTTGCGTCCCCACCTTTCGGCGGGTTTGCCCTTGAACAGCAGCCCTACTATGCGATGGATGCGGCGTCCCTGTAAAGCGCTTTTTTTAGCCCATCAACAGCAGGGTTTCGGCGTGCTCGACCGCCTCCGGGGTGCCGCACACGACCACCACATCTCCCTCCTTGAACTGGGTTTCCGGGCTGGGTTCGCGTCCCACGATGCCGTCGCGACGCACTGCGCTGACCGACGCCCGCGACCCGCGGGCGGCAAGCTCTGCGATGCTGCGTCCCACGGCCCAGGCGTGCGGCGGCAAAATGACGCTGTGCAGCTCTTCGCGAAAGGCGTGGCTGTCGTCCAGATGTTCGGCGTCCGCGGCGCGAAAATGCTGACGCAACATGCTGTAGCGGCCACTCCGAATGTTGTTGACGGTGCGGATCACCCGCGGCACCGGCACCTTCAGCAACAGCAATAGATGCGACAACAGCATGAGGCTGGCCTCGAAGGTCTCCGGCACCACCTCGGTTGCCCCGGCCAGCTGCAGCTGTTCGAGCTTGCTGTCGTCCTGGGTACGCACCAGAATCGGCACGTCGTCGCGCAATTGGCGCACCGCCCGCAGGATGCGCAGCGCCACCTCGGGGTTGGCAAATGTGATCACCACACAGCTCGCGCGCGCGACGCCGACGTTTTCCAACACCTTGATCTCGCCGGCATCGCCGTACATGACGGGATCGCCGGCCTGCCTGCCGGCCCTGATCCGGTAAGCGTCCAGATCGAGGGCGATGTATTCGAAGCCGGTTTGCTCGAGCACCCGCGCGATGTTCTGCCCAACGCGGCCGAAACCGCAGATGACGACGTGATCGCGCCCGGCCACCGCCAGGGTGGCCCGGGTTTCGCGCATCGCCTCGCTTTGCGGCGGCCCGGACTCGCCGAGCAGGGCGCGGGAAATCCGCCGATTGTGCCGGATCAACAGCGGCGATAGAACCATGCTGAGAACCGTGGCCGCCAGCAGCGGCTGCACGAGGCCGGGATCGAGCAATTCGCGCCGCAGCAATAGCGTCAGCAGTGCGAACCCGAATTCTCCACCCTGGCTCACCACCACGCCGGTGCGCAATGCCTTGAACCAGCTGCGCGTCGCGGGCTTGGCGACCAGAGTCGCCACCGCCGTCTTGAGCAGCAGCATCGCGGCAAGAATGGCCGCCACCAACGGAAAGTGCCGCAGCAGCAACCCGACATCGAGCAGCATGCCCACGGTGATGAAGAACAGGCCGAGCAACACTTCCCGATAAGAGCGGATCGTCGCCTCGATCTGGTGGCGAAACTCCGTTTCAGCCAGCATCATGCCGGCGAGGAAGGCGCCGAGCGCGAGCGACAGGCCTACTGCGTGGGTGGCCCAGGCGGAAGCGAGAACCGCGAGCAGCACGGCCAAGGAAAACAATTCCGGGGAGCGCACCGAGGCTATCCCTAGGAACAGCGGCCGCAGCAGCCAGCGGCCGGCGGCCAGCACCAAAGCCAAGGCCACGGCCGCGATGCCGATGGCGCCGAGGATGTGAATCGCGTCGGCCGCTTGTGCGCCGACGGTCAGCACGGAAACCAAGGCGAGAAACAGCGGGAAACTCAGATCCTGAAACAGACAGATCGCCACGGCGAGGCGCCCGTGGGTCCGGTTGTTTTCCGACTGCTCGGTGAGCTGCGAAATGATGATGGCCGTCGAAGACATGGCCACGGCGCCGCCGATCACCACGGCCACGGCCGGGACCACATTGAATAGCAGCGTCAACGCCGCCGCGACTATGCCGCTCGTGATCAACACCTGTGCGCCGCCGACGCCAAGCACCTCCCAGCGCATCGCCACCAGTCGCGGCAGCGAGAATTCCAGGCCCAAGGTGAATACCAGGAATACCACGCCGAAATCCGCC
>Ga0209656_10000406_pt1 | contig 28446 bp, 28 predicted proteins | sample BogFormECP12_OM2_FD_188239 | JGI IMG/M metagenome (GOLD analysis project Ga0209656, IMG submission 188239) | Bog forest soil microbial communities from Calvert Island, British Columbia, Canada - ECP12_OM2 (SPAdes) (version 2) | ecosystem: Environmental > Aquatic > Freshwater > Wetlands > Bog ...
AATGCCGAACCGCTCCACACCCATGTGGTCAGGTTTGACAGCACCGATCCGGGCAGGCCTTCGGCGATCCAGCGCTTGCCGACGGCCAGCGTCGTATTGAAGGAACCGGTCATCACGGTCGAGGTGACCGCTTCGAAGGCACGCGGGCTCAAAGTTACAGTAGGTGCAATGAAATTCGCGGCGGCGTTGTTCAGCAAGCCGGTCAGCGGTCCGTGCCGATGCCAAATCTCGTCCACCGCGGTGGCGACCTGATCGAAGTCTCGGACATTCACCGCTTGGTGGTGCACGCTGCCCGGGTGGTCGACCGAGATCTCCGCGGCCGCCTCGGCCAACACCGTTTCCCGTCGGCCCCACAGATGCACCTGAGCGCCGTGGGCGACCAGCCGGGCCGCCACGCCGCGACCGAGGCCCGTGCCGCCTCCGGTGATCAGGATGCGCTTGCCGTCCAACACAGTGCGATCGAAGATGCGCGTCATAGCCCTAAGCTCTTCCCGATGATCTCGCGCTGAATCTCGTTGGCACCGCCGTAGATCGGTGGCGCCAACGCCTTGCGCACCTGTGATTCCATGCCGAATTCGACGGTGTAGCCGTTGCCGCCCATCAGTTGCACACCCTCCAGTGCGGCCAGTTTTGCCACCTCGGTGCACTTGAGTTTCGCGATCGAGCCTTCTCTCGCAAGCTGGTCTTCCAGGCCGGCGTCGATCTGTGCAGCCACCTGATAGACGTAGGCGCGACAGCAGTCGATCTCAGCGGCCAGATCCGCAAGCCGATGACGGACTGCCTGAAATGTGCCGATCGGCTTGCCGAACTGTTCGCGGGTGCGCACGTAATTGATGGTGTCTTGCAACGACCGGCGCGCCGCACCCAGCGACATCGCCGCGATGATCAGCCGTTCGACATTGAGCCCGCGCATCAGCCGGTGCCAGGCATCGCCGATCCCGCCGACCACGTTGTCGGCGGGAACGACGACGTCGGTGAAGAAGACGTCGTTGACGGTGTGGCCATCCATGGTCTGGATCGCTTTGATATCCAGGCCGGCCGTCGAGGTAGGCAGGTACAGCAGCGTCAGGCCGTGGTGCTTTCCAACATTGGGATCGGTCCGCGTCAGCACCAGCAGGTGATCGGCCAAGTGGGCCGCGGTGATCCATGTTTTTTGGCCGTTGATGATGAAGCGGTCACCGTCGCGGACCGCCCGGGTACGCACCGCACCCAGATCGGATCCGGCGCCGGGTTCAGACAACGCGATCGCCTCGAAGTGGCCGGCGCACAGATTGCCGACGACCTCTTTCTTTTGTGATTCGGTGCCGTGCCGCAAATATGTTTGCGCCGCGGTCAAGCCGGTGCCGTACGCGTGAATCGGTGCCTGACCGCGCGCGGTCTCCTCGAGAAAGATACATTCTTCGACCATGCCTGCACCCCCGCCGCCATATTCGGTGGGTACAGACACGCCCAGCCAGCCAAGTTCAGCCAGCCGCTGGAGCAGCTCGGGGCTGTTGGACAGCCCCTGTGTCAGACGCGCGCGCTGCTCGACCGTGCCGCAGGTTTCGGCACAGAACCGCTCAAGCGCGGCGGCGAACTCGAGCTGCTCGGTCGTGAACATGCTCAGTTTCCGCGATAAGCGGCGAATTCGGGCACGCGTTTCTCGTTGAACGCGGTAATCCCTTCCTGCGCTTCGGGTGTCTCGCCGAACATCTTCAGAGTCGAGTACGCCATCTGGCCTACCGATGCGAACTGTTCGGTATCGGTGTTGAACGACTGCTTAAGAACCTTCAGCGCGGTCGGCGAAAGCATCAAAATCTCGTCCGCCCATGCCCGCACCTCCGACTTGAGCTCGTCGGCCGGCACCACCTTGTTGACCAGTCCCCACTCGGCTGCCTGCTCCGCGGAATACCTGCGGCACAAGAACCAAATCTCCCGAGCACGCTTCTCTCCGACCACCCGCGCCAGAAATCCGGTGCCGAAACCTGCGTCGAAGGATCCGACCCGTGGACCGTTCTGACCGAAGACCGCGGTGTCCGCGGCGATCGTCAGGTCGCACAGCACATGCAGAACATGGCCGCCGCCAATCGCGAAGCCGTTTACCGCGGCGATAACCGGCTTCGGCACGTCGCGAATGACGCGATGCAAGGTATCTACCTCGAAGAGCCCGGTCTCGGACGGCCCATAGTCACCCGTTTCGGCGCGTTGCTTCTGGTCACCACCGGTGCAGAACGCCTTTTCGCCCGCACCGGTCAGGCAGATAACGCCGACTTCCGGACTCGCCCAAGCCATTTTGAAAGCCCGGATCAGCTCGTCGAGCGTTCGCGCCCGGAAGGCGTTATACCGCTCAGGCCTATTGATCGTGATCCACGCGAGGCCGTTGTCAACCTCGTACGTGATGTCGGTGAACTCGGTCATCGGTTGCCTCTCCTCGTTGAAAGCCGCGGGCACTAACGTTGCCCATTATGGTCTTACCATATTACCAAAGCCACACGGCTTGACGAAATCCCATGCACCCGGTGATCCCCCTCAGGCCGTTGCGAAATCCCGGCGCATCTGGGCCAGTTCCCCGATCGACCGTTGCAGGTCCTCGAGCTCGGCGACGAGCGCCGCCCGACCGTCTGCAATGTCGTCTGAAACGGTCTCAGTGTCGAGGAGCCCTCGATGACGCGCCATCTTCAACGCAGTGGCAAACATGTCCCCAGACACCGATTCCTCGGTGATGCGATGCTGCAGTGACCACTGCCGCGCGAGCCGAAGACACCTCGTGAGAAATTCCTGTTCGTCGACGTAGCGAGCAAGACCGAGGTTCAGTAACTCCTCGGCCACCACTCGGTAGGCATCGATGAATGGCCTGAGCGCCAGATGCGCTACCAGCAAGTCACTTTCATGCAAACTTCGGGTGGCCTCATCGGTATCGATCGGTACGTCCGGGTCGTGGCTACGACCGGTCATGATCGCGAACTCATTCCACAGTTCATCGGCGAACTCAGCCCGTCCGGCGAAGAAAAAGTCGAACTTGAGCAGTTCGCGGACCGCTAAGGCTCTCTCCCAACCAGTGCGCTTGGTGGCTCCTGGTGTTCGCACAATCGCCAGCAGGGCGAGCTCGGCAATCGCTCTCATCACCAGAACATGGATAGCGCTGTTGCGGTAGACCGCAACAATCAGGTGCTGGTCAGCGCCGATACCCCACACCGTTGTCGGTCCCTCGGAGTAGGAGGTCAACACACCCGAGCCCACCAAGTCGTGCAGCGTCTGCGATACCGTGGCTCGCTCGGTGAGATCGGCTCCCCCAGCGACGGGCCAATCGCGGTCGTGCAAGTAACGGGCCAGCGGTGCGACGGTGGAGCAGACTTCGTCGAGGGTCAGGGCGCGGTCTGCGCCGAGCATCGCGACGCACACAGCCGCCGTCGCAGTCACCGGCGTGGCCTGATTGAGCCGGTGGCAGATTTCGAGCGCGATCCGCTCGACGATCTGCCGATCGTTCAGGCCCTCTCCGCGCAACTCAACCATTCGCTCGTACAACGCGACCGGTGACCCGAAGTTGATGTATATGCGCCCCAAGCGATGCCGCAGCCCGCGCGCGTAACTGAGCAGCCAGCGCGCATTCTCGGGCTTCTTCGGAAGTCCGCGCGACTCTTCGGTCATCAGTTTGACTTCGTGCAACGGCAACTGGTCGAAAAGGATAGAAACCGGCACAGCGAGGGTCCGCTCTGATCGGACCGACTCGACCGCGTCGGTCACATAACGCAGCAAGCCGTATCGCGGCGGCCGTAGCTTGCCGGTGCGTGACCGCCCGCCCTCAATCGACCAGACGAGGTTGCGACCACTGGCCACCATCTGACCAACGAGTGCGCGCAGGGCCAATCGATACACGGGCACATCCCCCGTCGAGCGTCGCACCGGGATGAACCCGTTGCGCCGCGCGAACGTACCCAGCGGAAAGAAGTTCAGGTTCGCACCCGCGAGACCGAACGTCGGCGAAATGCCCTCCCGGGTAAGGCGTGGTGGGAACGAAAACTGATCCAGGTACGAGCGGTGCGAGATCAAGAAGACCAGGGCGTGGTCACGGTCGAGTTCCCGCAACTTGGCCAGATCGTCGTCATCGACGACGACTTGGAATCCACGGACCATCCATGCGGACCAGGCTTGCCAGGCACGCACGACGGCCGGGACATGGGTTGCTGCCATCTCGCGCACGTAGGCGGTGGCCTCGGCCCGCACGTCGGCCACATCGCGGCCCAGCTGCGACGCCAATTCGGCTGTGCTTTTGGAGAATTCGTTGGAGCCGAGCAAAGCCTCGCCGTCATCCGGTGGCTGCACCGAGGCGGGCCCGTTCGCGCGCAGTAGCCGCGCGAGGCGATCCGCCAGCACCGTCATTTCCGCACCGATGCCTTCGCGATCGTCTCCGACCAGTGCTTGCCCGCCTGGCTGCCTGGCCAATCGTCGAGGGTGTCGACGTAAAGTTGGCGCATTCGTGGCACCCACTCATCGAGATCGGCCTTCGTCCAGTTGGCAGTCGGAAGTGGCTCGTGGACAACAACTTCGATCGTCCCTTCCTGAGCCACTTTTGCATTGCGCCACATGATTTCGCCGGCATTGCGGATCACAATCGGGACGATCGGAACCCCAGCGTCACGAGCCAGGTGAAAGCCCCCCTTTTTGAAAGCCCCGATCCGCGGGCTTAGTGACCGGGTGCCTTCTGGCGAGATCGCGATCGAAATACCCTTGTGCAGCTTGTCGACCGCGGGCTGCATCGCCGAGACAGCTTTCGATGTATTGGAGCGATCTACGAAGGCGACGTCGGCCAGCGTGAGCAGCTGTCCCAGCACGGGCACCTGCTTCACCTCCGCCTTGGCCACCACGGTGAAACCCCGTTGCACGACCCTGGAGGTGACCAATGCGTCGACCAGGGTGCTCTGGTGATTGATGAAGAACACAGCGGGTCTGTATGTGGCGTGCTGCTCGCCGATGACCTCAATATGGATATTTCCCAGTGGCCCACCCAGACGGCCGAAAAGGGAGGTGGCGAGGTCCATTCCGCCACGACGGTCGAAGGTCAACGCCCCGGCGACCGCGCCCGCCCCCACAGCCGCGGCGAAGCCGCCGTACAACGCCGTCGTCCGGGCCAGCGCCACCGGATTTAGCCGGCTGCGCTTGCCCCGGAACCGCAGAACCTCCCAGCCCTGCTCGGCGGCGTGTCCGGCCAGGACCGGCGCCGGGTTGACCGGATGCGGGAATCCAACGGTGTCGAGCATCGCGACATCCTCATCACCATTGGCATAGCCGTAGCAGTTTTTCAACGAGATGCGTTGCCGTCTAGCGAATTCCTTGACCGCAGCGGCCTTACCATCGCCCCACAGCGTACGTCCTACGAGGTCCCCGGTGATCACGCCTTGCTCAGTTTCGAGCTCGGTGCACAAGACGTGCTCGATACCCAGTTCGCGGGCCATTGGCCGCGCCTGCATCCGTGTCGCCGATGTGGCGATGACAACGGTGTGGCCGCAATTTTGGTGGGCGCGTACCAATCGCCACGCTCCGTAGAAGAGAGACCCGGCGATTTCTTGGGTGAACAGCTGTTCGCCAAGTTCCAATAGGTCGTCCTCGGTGCGGCCCACCCAGCCACGGATCCCTTGCACAAGGAGGTCTTCGAACGCGACTTCGTCGAGGGGTCCCCCGAGCGCGGAACGCACAGTGCGTACGAACTCATCGGGTCCGAGTTCAAAATTGCGGGCGCGGTGAGCCAAGAGCGCGCCGGCCGAGTAGCCGTCAATCAGGGTTCCGTCAAAGTCAAAGAACGCGGCGACTTTTGGGCCGTCAGGCGCCACTTTGATCTGCTCGATGAGCTCGTCGACCGTGATCACCGGCGGCGTCGTGCTGGTCATTTCACATCACACCGCTCGCGCCGCGAGGCGCCTCGAGGACCCCGTTGTCCTCGAGGCAGCCCCTGAGCGTCGACGTCTTGCGTTGGTTTGGACGCAGATTCTCGTGCCGGCGCAGCTGGTGGGCTTACTACGATTCTCACTTCGTCTCCCCTGCGTCGCCGTCGTGACGGCCGTGCCGTGGGAATGCGGTCGTCGTTGACCACAAACCCGGCCCCGACACCGCGCCCGCATGCCTGGAGTTTGGGACGGAAGGCACACCGGCACGGTATCGGGGCGGGTAGCTTGTGACAGTCACCTTGGCTCTGGCTATCCCACTATGAAGAGTCAAAATCGCTCGGCCAAGAGTATTGAGGCGAAATACCCCTTCTGTGGGGTAGAGAACCGCCCGATGTGGTGACGCGCCGGTTCCGCCAGTTCGGCCAGACTCGCAGCATCGGGATCAGCGCGGTTGAACCCGACTTCTGCTGGCTTCGCCGATGACCGCGAGCCGAGCCAGCTCGGACCCACCGCCGCCGGAAAGAAAAGGGGCACGGATGCAGATCTCAGCTGCTGTGGTTCAGGAGGTCGGGGCGCCGTTCACCCTCACCGAAGTGCAGCTTCAGGAGCCGGCTCCTGATGAAGTCGTGGTGAAGATCGCCGGGGCCGGCATCTGTCACACCGACATCGCTGTCCAGCACGGGCACCTCCCGTTTCCGTTACCCGGCGTGCTGGGGCATGAGGGTAGCGGAACCGTGGTGGCGGTCGGTGAGCATGTGACGACGGTCGCCGTTGGCGATCACGTCGCGATCAGTTTCAATAGCTGCGCCGCCTGCCCGCGATGCACTAAGGGAGAGCCGGCGTACTGCCACAACTTCCTGGATTACAACTTCAGCGGGGTGCGTACCGACGGTTCGTCCGGCTTAGCTTCTGGCGGAACGAAATTGGGGGCGAACTTCTTCGGCCAGTCGTCACTGGCGACCCACGCGCTGGCTCATGAGCGCAACGTGGTCAAGCTTCCGCCGGGCGCTCCGGTCGAGCTCGTCGGCCCGCTCGGCTGCGGCATCCAGACCGGGGCCGGCGCGGTGTTCAATTCACTCGACGTACAGCCCGGAACGACGGTGGTCATCGCCGGCGCGGGAGCAGTGGGGCTATCGGCCGTCATGGCCGCCGCGGTGCGTGAGGCCTCGTCGATCATCGCGGTCGACCTGCACGAAAGCCGGCGTGCCTTGGCTGCCCAACTCGGCGCCACGCATGTCATCGACCCGCAGACTGGTTCATTAGCCGACCAGATCCGGGAAATCGCCCCCGCCGGAGCCGATTACGCCGTCGATACCACCGCGGTAACACCCGTCGTAGAGCAGCTGCTCGCCTCTCTTGGGATGCGGGGCATGCTGGGGTTGATCGGTGTGCCTGCTGACCCGCAGGCCGTGTTTTCGATCGGGCTGTTCCAGCCGCCGTTGCTCGGGCTCACCATTCGGGGCATCGTCGAAGGCGATTCCGACCCGCAGACGTTCATCCCCTACTTGCTCGCTCTGCACGACCAGGGCAAGTTCCCGTTCGACAAGCTGATCACCACGATGCCGTTGACCCAGATCAACGACGCGGTCGAGGCTCAGCACCGCGGCGAGGTCCTCAAGGCCGTGCTGACACCCTGATTCGAATTCCGAGACAACAATGACGACGAATAGGCGGCGACGGGCGACCACCGTGGCCACGGCGCTCCTGGCCGGCAGCGCCGTGGCCGCGGTGGCTACACAGGCGCGACGCGAACGCCAGCGACCCCCCGCCGTGTTCCCGCTGTTGGAACTGACCCCAAGTCACCGTGGCGGAACGGGAACACCCCTGCTACTGCTGCACGGCATCACCGCGATCTGGCGGGCCTGGTCCCCGATCTTGCCGCATCTCGAACCGCACCACGACGTGATCGTCCCGACCCTGGCGGGCCACGGCGGTGGACCGCCGCTGGATGAGCAGGTTGCGCCGTCGGTTCAGGCATTGACTGATGTCATCGAAGAAGAGCTCGATCGGCTGGGATTACCGAAAGTGCACATCTCCGGTAACTCACTGGGCGGGTGGATCGGAATCGAGCTCGCACGCCGGGGACGGGCGCAGTCGCTGGTGTTGTTCAGCCCGGCGGGGGCCTGGCGGTCACAGCGCAGCATCGAACTACGGGCCGCGTGGGTACGGCTCTCCTTCGACGCGCTCAGTCGCTATGCGTCGCGTGCCGATGCCATGGTCGCCAATCCCGTGCTGCGCCGATTTCTGTTGGCGGGACAGGTCGCCCACCCCAGCCGCGTCCCACCCGAGGAGTTAGCGGCCGTCATCCGCGCCAGCAGCATGGCACCAGTAGTCGCGCCGTTGCTGCGGGAACTCCCGCTCCGTCAGGTGCAACCCTTACCGGCAGATCGGGACTACCCCGTCCGGTTGGTCTGGGGCGACCGTGATCTGGTGCTGCCGTTTCATGGTTTCGGCGCGGCAATGCACGAACGGCTACCCGGGGCCGAGCTGATCCACCTTCACGACGCGGGACACGTTCCGATGACCGACGACCCGGTTGCTGTCGCGAAGCTGATTCTCGAAGTGACGAGCGCCGTAGACAATCTGGCCGTGGCAACCGAAATGGGCGATCACCATGCCTAGCAACGACGACGACACGCTTGCCTCGTGGGGAGGGGGGCAAGACCTCAGCGCGTGGGAAGCATTGATGTGGCGCACGGGAGGTGATTACCGCACGCGCTCGACTGGCGTGATGATCGAGCTGCTCGACACCGAGCCGGACTGGGATCGACTTGTGGCCGCCCACGATCGGTTTACCCAGCACGTGCCGAGGCTGCGGGAACGGGTCGTCGAGCCGGCGCTGCCGCTGGTTGCACCGGCATGGTCTCCCGACCCGCATTTCGACCTGGACTATCACCTGCAACGGGTGCGGCTGCCGGGCGACGGGTCAATGGCCGAATTGCACGACCTGGCGGCCCAGTTCGCAGCCCGCCCGCTTGACCCCGGGCGTCCACCGTGGGAGGCGTTGCTCGTGCTCGGCGTCAGCGAAGGTCGGGCAGCGTATCTGTTCAAACCGCATCACAGTCTGAGCGACGGAATCGGCCTGCTCCAGTTGCTGGACTTGGCCCACGGGCACAGCCGGGATCCCGGACCTGCCGACGATAGGCCGATGCCCAACCCGCGGCCGGCGGAATCACCGGAGGGCCTGCTGGTAAACCGGTTGGTCGCCAAGGTCGTCGGTGCTCCCGCGGATGCGGTGCGCGAAACTGTCCACTTCGCCGGCCGGTTAGTCGGCGACCCGATCGGAACAACCAGCGAAGCCGTTAAATTCGCGATGTCGCTGCGGCGCGTGCTGACACCGCCGGATACACCCCACTCTCCCGCGCTGACCGGCAGCGGATCGGGTTATCGGGTGGACACCTTCGACGTGGCGTTCGACGACCTGAAAGCAGCGGGCCGGGCGGCTGGAGGTTCGGTCAATGACGCTTTCCTGGCCGCTCTGCTCGGCGGAGTACGCCGTTACCATGAAAAGCTTTCTCTTTCAGTCGAGTCCATGCCCGTGGCGATACCGGTGAGCCTTCGCACCGACGCCGATCCGATGGGCGCCAACAAGTTTGCCGCTGCGCGGTTCGTTGCACCGGTCGGTGAACCGGATCCCGCGGCTCGTATCGCCGCCATCCACGAGTTCATCGCCGATGCGCGTATGGAGCCCGCACTCGGATTCCTCGATCTCCTCGCGCCGGTGTTGAGCCGCCTACCGGGTATCGTGCTGACCCGCATCGCCGGTGAGATGACCGGCTTATCTGACCTGCAGGCCTCTAACCTTGGGGCAATCGGTCGTCCGCTGTATCTGGCGGGGGCGCGCGTAACACGCGTCTACCCGGTGGGGCCCCGACCGGGCATCCCCGCCATGGTGGCGATGTTGACGTACGACGGAACTTGTTGCATTGCTGTCAACTTCGATCCAGAGGCCATTACCGACTCTACGGCGTTCTCGACCTGCCTGCGTGAAGGCTTCGACGAGGTGGTCGCTTTGGCGAAGGCCGACTGAATGGAAAGCGTCGAGCAGGCCCGCGAAATCGTGAGCGCGGCCGAGGCCATCATCGGCACCCACGCTATTCCTTCCGGGTTCGGCGACGACGACCTCGACGCTGCTGCTAACGCCTTATCCGCGATCCGTCGTGTTCTCAACGAATTTTTGCTTGCCGACGCTGATGAGCCGGACGCTGCACGGGCCAAGCAGGTCGCGGCCCTGCTGGTCCGGTCCGAACATGCGCAGGCCACGGTACTCGACGCAGTGCTGGCCCGGCGGGCCGCCAACGTCGCCACCATCCGCGACGTGATCGGGCAACTCCGTCAAGCAAAGTCCACGGTAGATCTGATAGCACGGGCGGCTACCGAAGCTCATTACCTTGGTTTCGATCGAATTTTGTTCTCGCGCATCGATCGTGGGTTGTGGCTGGCATCTTCTGCTTATGCGGGCGGCGACGAGGGGTTCGCCCACACACTGGTGGAAATGGGGCTCGCCCACCCACGCAAACTGGCCAGGCCGCTCCCTGAAGCCGAGATGCTGCGACGTGGCGCACCGATGGTGGTCCGTGATCCCCAGTCAAATCCACGCGTGTACACCGAACTGGTCGCCCTCACCGAAACGAAAGCCTACGTCGCGGCGCCGGTACTCGCGTGGGGCCATCCCATCGGCCTGCTTCATGCCGACCGGCAGGAGCAGTCCGCCCTTGTCGACGAGTCAGACCGCGATGTCTTGAGCGTGTTCGCCGAAGGGCTAGGCGTCGCGTTCGAGCGAAACTTGCTGCTGGACAAGTTGAAGGCGGTGCAGAGCGCCTGTAACGAGTATGCGCAGGGCGTCAACGCGCTCGTCGATGACGTTACGGCCGCGGTGATAGAAAGCGCCGCCGTTACTGATCTTGTCGAACCATCCGTACCCGCCGTCTCGCCAAGCCCGCATCCGCTGCGCGGGCGTGGCGCCGGCGAGCCAGATCCCCTGACCCGCCGCGAGTGGGACGTATTGCGTGGCGTCGCCGCGGGGAAGACCAACGCACAAATTGCGGCCACCCTTTTCGTGGCGGAAGGAACTGTTAAAACACACGTCAAGCACGTGCTGAGGAAGCTCGGCGCCGCAAACCGAACGGAGGCAGTTGCCAAGTATCATCGCATGATCAACTAGGCACCAGCTCCTCGATTCCCGTTGACCCGATCAGAATCTGATCAACCCACGAATGTTGCTCCCGGCCAGCATGTCCTCATAACCCGCATTGATATCTTCCAGTGAATACTCTCTGGTCACCAATTCGTCGAGTTTGAGCTGGCCGAGGCTGTACATCTCGAGGTAGCGGGGAATATCGTGGCGCGGGTTGGACGATCCGAACAACGAACCATGGATTGACTTCTCGTAGAGGGTCAGCTCAAACAGCGACCCACTGATCGACAATTCGGTCGGATGCCCGATAGCGGTGACCACGACCTTGCCACGCTTGCCCACCAGGCTCAATGCTTGCCCGACATAAGCGCTTTCGGCCACGTCGGTAGTGATGATGCAAGCGTCTGCCAGCTGGCCTCGGGTCAGCTGAGCGACTAACGCCTGCGCCTCGTCGACGGTGGCGGTGGCGTGGGTAGCGCCGAAATCGATAGCCTTATCCCGCTTGTAAGCTACGGGATCCACCGCGACAATGTGCCGTGCGCCTGCAGCTTTCGCGCCCTGGATGGCGTTGCTGCCGATCCCGCCTACGCCCAGCACGACGACGGCGTCTCCCGCGTGGACTTGAGCCGTGTTCACGACGCTGCCAAAGCCCGTCGGCACACAGCATCCCACCAGCGCTGCGCGATCGAGCCGAATACCGCCGTCGACTCTCACCACCGACGCGGTCGGGACAACGGTGTATTCAGAAAATGTTCCCAGCAAGCACATTTGGCCAACCCCGGTGCCACGCGCATGGAACCGATAAGTCCCGTCAAGTTGCGGACCCTGGATGATCGCAGCACCAAGATCGCAAAGATTTGTCATCCCACGCGCGCAAAAAGAGCACTTCCCACATGCCGGTAAAAAGCTCAGCACAACCGAGTCACCCTCAACCACGTCGGTCACCCCAGGCCCGACACCGGCGACAACGCCGGCGCCCTCATGCCCCCCGATGAGCGGAAACGGTACGGGAATGTCCCCGGTGATCAGATGGTAGTCCGAGTGACACAAGCCGGCTGCGGCCAACTTCACCAGAACCTCGTTGGGCCCCGGCGGGTCCAGCGTGACCTCCTCCACTTGCCACTTATCGCCCACGCCCCACAGAACCGCGGCTTTCGTCCTCATCTGGCAAACCCTCCACATCGTCGGCGTCTGCGATCGCGATATCACGCAGCAGCCTTGGGTTCTCGATTGTTGTCAGCCACGCATGTGCGGCGCGTCTCTCCAACGGGGTGTTTTTCCTGCCCTTAACGGGACGCCCAACACACTCCGTCCGCCGTTAGCGCCGCTTGGCCAGCAGAAATACCGATCTCGAGGCAGAGAATTTATCTCGGATGGGAGACGTGCCGGAGATCACAGCGGCTTACCGTCGGCTCGGTAAGCCGCCGATTCTGCTTAAGGGCGGTCACGACGATGAATGGGACCGATCATGCCTGTGACGGATGAAAGCGTCAGAGCTGACCTGAACACCATGGAATTCTGGGCGCAGCCCCGTTCCGAACATCACCGGACCTTCAAGTGGCTCAGGGCTAACCGGCCGATTAGCTGGAATGACGCACCCGAGGCACTCGATCCCACCCTCGACAATGCCAAGGGATTCTGGTCGGTTGTCAAGCACCACCACATTCAAGAAGTGTCACGCAATCCGCAGCTGTTCAGCTCCGCCGAGGGCGTGTTCATCGACGACTTCCCGCAGCTCGAGACGATGCTGTCGTTTATCGTGACCGACCCGCCCCGGCACACCGAGATGCGCAACATCGTCAACGTTGCGTTCTCGCCCCGCAACATCAACCGAATGGTCGACCAGATCAACGGCCTCGTGGAAAAGATCATCGACGACGTGGCACCCCGGGGCGAGGGCGACCTGTGCGAATTGATTACCAAGGAAGTGCCCGGCAGAGTTTTCGCCAACTTCATGGGCATCCACGACCCGGACCACATTCAGTATGTGATGGACGCCGCCGAGCAGTTTGCCGGCTGGCTGGACCCTGAGTGGGCGCATATCGGCTCACCGCTGATGGTGTTCGCCGACGCCTCTAACAAATTGTCCACTCTCGCACTGGAACTCGCCAAGGAGCGCAAAGCAAAGCCCGGTGAGGACCTGCTCACCTGGGTGGCCCAGGCAGAGTACGAAGGCCACAAACTGACAACTGAAGAGGTAGGCGTCTTCTTCGCGCTGCTTGCCGCCGGCGCCAATGACACCACAAGGCACGCGATGGCTCATGTTGTCACGCTCTTCCAGCGCAACCCCGACCAACTCGCTTACCTGATGGAGGATTTCGAAGGCAGGGCTGACGACGCCGTCAATGAAGCCTTGCGCATGGAGCCACCGCTCATGCACTTCCGCCGCACCGCCCTGCGCGACTGTGCACTCGGCGGAGTCGAAATCAGGAAGGGCGACAAGGTGGTCATGTGGTACCTCTCGGGTAACCGGGACGAAGATGTCTTCGACCACCCCGATACCTTCGACATCAGCCGCTCCGTCAAGCACAATCCGCACCAGGCGTTCGGCGGCGGGGGTCCGCATTACTGCATCGGCCACTCACTGGGTCGCGCCGTGCTGAAGTCCCAGATGCGGCAGGTCTACACCCGGATGAAGAATCTGCAGGCGGGAGAACCCGAACTGTTGTTGTCCAACTTCATGAACGGCGTCAAGCGTCTCCCCGCGACGTGGACACCCGAACGGCGCTGAAGCCAGTGCGCTGCCATGAAGTCGACGACAGCGGGGAGACCTTGTGAGGATCCTTGTGGACCGCACCACCTGCGCCGGGATAGGCATCTGCGAGGGAATCGATCCCGAACGATTCGAGGTCCGAGCCGACGGCAAGGTGCAGGTGCTGAAGGACGACATCGAGGACGACGCGGCCCTTGAGATCGCTGAAGATGCGGTGACGAGGTGCCCCACCCAGTCCCTTCGGATCGAAGACTGACTAAAGCCACCGCGGTGTAGGTGTCTGCGCGGTAGTGGATACGAGATAACGGATAGGACAGCGCAGGACGGGTAGCACAGCGCCGGTGCTCACGGGTCCTAAAGTCGCCGCCTTTCGACTTCGACGGCACTTTGATTGATCTAGACCAATTTTTACCCCGAATGTGGGAGCGATGAGCCCTCGTCATGGTGACGCGCGAAGTGCGATCTGACGCTGAGACTTGACGGCATCGCCTCCGTCAACAACCGAATCGTCTCGCAGCGCATTGTTGGTCCGGCGTAGCGCCACGCAAGGCAAATGCAAATGGCCGACTAGCGGGTCGTGGCTGATGAGCGAGAACGCCGCCCGCGCGAGGTCGAGACTCGTACAGGAATCGAGGGAAGGGGCAGAATGAATTTCAAGGACGTCGTCGATATCCTTGACAAATCAGTCGGCGGAGCGGACGCGGATGTGGCCTCGCATGGTCCCTTTTGGCGAGGAATAACCCGGGACCGATTCGTCGAAATGAAGGTCGGCGGGCGCAAACTCGTTGCCCTCGGCGACGGTGCCAACTCAAACCTGGTGTTGTCGTTGAAGGGCGAAGCACCATTTGGCTCCGACCTTGACGACCCTCCCGCGGGCGCCGTGACACCCGCGATGCCCGCATACCTAGATCCCATGCCGGCCGACGAAATCAGCGCCATCGAGCAATGGATAAACGACGGCTGCCCGGCGGACTGAGCGGCCGTGAACTGCCGATTTGAATGTCAATCGGCACCGATTACCCCCAATGTGGGAGCGATCACCCCCCGTCATGGTGACGCACAAGAAGCCTCTCGCGATGAGACTTGAGTTACCAGAAACTTCGCCCAGGCATCTTGTGGACGAAGGCTGTAGGGCACCCAAGACCAAAGAAAGAGGACGTCGATGACGACCGCTCAGCAAGCCGAACCGGCAGTTCTTCCCGAAAAAATCGCCCGACAGTTGGTGCTCCCCGAGGGCCACGCCGACCTCACCGCGTTGTATGACGCTTACAAATGGATGCGCAACAATATGCCGGTGGCGAAGGCCATCGTCGAGGGTTACGACCCCGTCTGGCTGGTCACCAAACACGCTGATATCCAGGAGGTCGAGAGCCTCTCGGAGTTCTTTGCCGCCGGCGGCGGCACGGACCACCCCGGTTCCCACAACCCGATCCTGCAGAACCAGGCCGGTGACGGGTTCACCAAGCAACTCCTCGGGGGGAGCCTGCGAATCCTTGATGCGCTGCCTTACATAGACCCGCCCGAGCACACCGCCGCCAAGAACATGGCTTTCAACTATTTCAAACCGCCGTCGGTCAAGAAATTGGAAGACCAGATCCGCCAGCTCGCCAACGACTCCATCGACCATCTCAAAAAGCTCTCGGCTCGTGGAGAAATCGACCTCGTCGACGACTGGGCTCTGGGGTATCCGCTGCACGTCATAATGACGCTGGTCGGTGTGCCTCCCGAGGACGAGCCCCGAATGATGGCACTCACCCAAGAGTTCTTCGGCGCTGCCGATCCGGAGCATCAGCGCGAAGACGTCGAGGTACTGAGTCCAGAGGCGATGGCCCAACAGTTCTCCAACACCATCCAAGACTTTTTCGCCTACTTCGATGCATTGGCCGAAGATCGGCGCGCCCATCCGCGCGACGACCTGGCCACGGTGGTCGCCTGCGCGAAGCTGGCCGACGGTGAGTACTGGCCCAAGACCTTCGTTTACGGTTGGTACACAGCCATTTTCACCGCCGGTCACGACACCACCTCAGCAACCCTCGCCGGTACGTTGAAGGCTCTGGCCGAACACCCCGATGTGCTTGCACGGGTCAAAGCGGACCTCAGTTTGGTACCCGATCTCATCCAGGAGGGTTTGCGATGGGTGGCGCCAGTCAAGCACTTCATGCGCGTCGCGCTGAAGGACTACACGTTGCGCGGCCAAACCATCAAGGCCGGCGACCGAGTGATGCCGCTGTTCCAGTCGGGCTGCCGCGACGAGGAAGTCTTCGACCACCCCGACAGATTCGACATCGACCGCAAGCCGAACAACCATCTTGCGTTCGGCTTCGGAGCACACACCTGCGTCGGCCAGCATCTGGCCAAACAGGAGTTGAAGGTGATGTTCGAAGAGTTGCTACCCCGCCTCGAGTCGATCGAGGTGACCGGGCCCGGCAGCGTTACTCAGACGAATTTCGTTGGCGGTCTTAAGCACTTGCCCGCCAAGGTCACAATCTCCTGAGCGGCGGGCATAACCATGACCAACACGATCGATTATCCACAGCTCTACATCGGTGGCACGTGGACCGCGCCCGCTGGCCACGACACCATCGGCGTCCATTCCCCCGCTACCGAGAAGCGCATCGGTTCGGTGCCCAGGGGCACCGAGGCCGATATCGACTCCGCCGTTGCGGCTGCCAGGACAGCGTTCGATGCCCCTGACGGCTGGTCGACGTGGGATCCGAAGGAGCGTGCAGACGTCCTCGAACGGTTCGCGGTGGAACTAGAAGCCCGCGCCAGCGAAACGGCGCGACGCGTATCGATGCAGAATGGGATGCCCATCTGGCTCGCCCAGCAGTTCGAGGCCGTCTTTCCGCCACTGCTGGTGCGCTACTACAGCGACCTGATGACGAGCACACCAGTCGAGGACCCGCGTCCCGGTATGTTCGGTGGCACGTCTCTGGTGTCCAAGCAGCCCGTGGGAGTGGTCGGCGCCATCGTGCCTTGGAATGTCCCGCAATCGATTTCGTTCCTGAAGATCGCTCCCGCGTTGGCCGCTGGTTGCACTTTCGTCCTCAAACCGGCCGAGGAAACGGTGCTCGATGCGTTCCTGATGGCCGAGGCCGCGGCCGCGGCCGGCATACCGGATGGTGTCGTCAATGTGGTTCCCGGCGGCCGTGAAGTGGGTGCCTACCTCGTCGAGCACCCGGGCGTCGACAAAGTTTCGTTCACCGGTTCGACCGGCGCGGGACGTTGGATCGCCGAAGCATGCGGGCGGCTCTTGCGACCGGTCACCCTCGAACTTGGCGGCAAATCCGCGGCCATTATTCTCGACGACGCCGATATGGCTTCCTCCATGGAGTCCTTATTCGGGTGCACCCTGCTGAACAATGGCCAAATCTGCTGGCTCAATACCCGAGTGCTGGCTCCGCGTAGTAGGTACAACGAAATTGTCGATGCGATAACCGATTTCACCCGCTCCCTGAAGGTGGGCGATCCACTCGATCCGGAGACCAAGATCGGCCCGTTGGTATCGCAGCGCCAGCGCGACCGCGTCGAAGGTTACATCGCTAAAGGCAAGAGCGAAGGTGCCCGAATGACCACCGGCGGTTCGCGGCCATTTGACCGAGGCTGGTTCCTGGAACCGACCATATTCGCCGACTTGGACAACAACGCGACGGTCTCGCGCGAGGAGATCTTCGGCCCGGTGCTCTCGCTGATCCCATACTCCGACGACCAGGAAGCCATTGCAATCGCCAACGACAGTGTCTACGGCCTGGGCGGGTCGGTGTGGTCATCGGATGTCGAACGCGCGACCAACGTTGCGCGCCGCGTTCGTTCGGGGACTATCGGGGTCAATCAATACATCAACGATCCCGTCGCCCCGTTCGGCGGTATCAAGCAAAGCGGAATGGGTCGCGAGCTCGGGCCGGAAGGCCTATACGCCTTCCAGGTCTACAAGACCATTTACCTGCCACCTCCGCCGAGCACCGGTTGAGCATAGGCAACACGACTGGCGTCGAATCGGTTTCGTGCCGTCTAACGGATCGGAGCAAGTAAACAATGTCTGCGCCCGCCGTCACCACGCCCGGTGCCAACGTACATGAATTCACCTCCGATCTGATCGTTCGGCACCGCAGCACACCGGCGGAAGGTGTGGTGGTGCTCGACCTCGGCCATCCAGAAAATGAAGACCTGCCGCGCTGGGAACCGGGAGCCCATATCGACCTGATGCTCAATGACGGACTAACGCGCCAATACTCGCTGTGCGGTGATCCAAACGATTCGAATACATGGCGCGTTGGGGTCTTGCTCGACCCCAACAGTCGCGGCGGCTCGCGCTACGTTCACGACAACCTCAACGAGGGTGCCACCGTGCGAGTACGGGGCCCGCGCAACCATTTTCCGCTTGTTGACGCGCCGCACTATCGTTTCATTGCGGGGGGTATCGGTATCACACCGATCCTCGCAATGCTCGAGGCCGTGCAGCGAGCGGGGGGCGACTGGACGTTGCTGTATGGCGGACGGACCAAGGCATCTATGGCATTCGCGGAGGACCTCGCCGAACGCTATCCCGAGCGGGTAACTGTGTGGCCGCAGGACGAACGGGGTCTTCTCAACCTGGAATCGCTTTTCAAAGAGCCCGAGGACAACACCTTGGTGTACTGCTGTGGACCCGAGGCACTGTTGTCTGCGGTCGAGCAGCAATCCGCCCACTGGCCTGCGGGGATCCTTCATATTGAGCGCTTCGCCGCCAAGGCGCCGACCGCTGAGGAGGCGGCCGAAGCGCTCGACCAGTTCGAGGTAGTGTGCCAGCGGTCAGGGTCGAGTTTCGAGATAACGTCAGACCAGTCGATCCTGGAAGTCCTTGAGGAGGGGGGCATCCCAATTCTCGGCAGCTGCTATGAAGGTGTCTGCGGCACCTGCGAAGCGCGGGTTCTGGAGGGAACGCCGGATCATCGCGACTCGGTGCTCACAGATGCTGAAAAAGCCGCCGGCGAAGTGATGTTGATCTGCGTGTCGCGTTCTCGCACCGAAAGGCTGGTGCTGGACCTGTGAAGACCAATAAGACCAATTACCCGAAGAAGTGCTGGTACGTCGCCGCGACCTCCGACGAGATCGGGACATCGCCGCTCGGGCGTCGCCTACTCGGCGAGGAGGTCGTGTTGTGGCGCAGTGGCAACGGTGACGTCAAAGCGTTCGAAAATCGTTGCGCACACCGCGCATTCCCGCTGTCGCATAGCACGATCCAAGGCGATCAACTGGTGTGCGGTTACCACGGATGCACCTACGATACTGACGGCAAGTGCATCTACACACCCGCCCAACCCCAAGTCCCGACGGGCATGAGAGTGCGGGTCTTCCCCGTCCTCGAGCAGCCACCATTTGTCTGGATCTGGCTTGGACCAGCTGCCGCCGCCGCGGGCGGCCAGCCACCAAACATGAGATGGATCAACGACCCTGCGTGGGCAACGTTCGCGAGCGCCTGGCACATAAACGCCAATTACATGATGGTGCACGAACATTACCTGGACTTCAGCTATGCCCCCATCCTCCACAGGCGTGACGTGCCTGAAGAGATCAGTAGCATGCCCGCCTTCAATGATGTCGAAGTCAGCGAAACCACCGTGTCCTACACCCGCCTGCTACCGGATGCTCAGCTCACGGACTGGGAGGCCGACGCCACCGGGCTCGACCGCCACCTTACGTACAAGCGCCGCGAGAGCGGCACCTTCGTCTCGCCGGCGGTGCACCGCCAGTATTGGGAGATCACCGCGGCCGACGGCGAGCTATACACCACCACCCGAACTCACGCCATTACTCCCGAAACGGAGACATCGACTCATGTGTTCATGCAGGGATCGCGCAACTACAGACACGACAGTGATGCGGTGACCGCCCGGCTGACATCGTTCCTGGCTGAGGTTTGTCAACGCGATACCGCCATACTCGAGATGGCATCCCATCACTCGGGTTACGACGGATGGAGAGGCGGTGTGGAGTTTCAGGCGGACGCCGCCGCCTTGCGGGCGCGTCGCATCGTTGGAGTCATGTTGGCCAAAGAAGCGGGTCGCTCGACGATTCGCCCCGGTTTGGCTCCGAGCAGCAGGAAGGACTCGCTAAGTCCGCTCCAGTCCGCAAAGGGTTGAGGAGCCGGGCAATTCACCTCAGCCGCGGAGCATTTCGATGACGGCGCTGAAGTCCTTGTCGGCTTTGGTCGTTGCGAATTTGGCATAGATTTCGGCGGCGTGAGTGCCCAACGGCGCTGCCGAACCGGTTGAGCTGACGGCGTCCATCGCCAGGCCGAGGTCCTTGTTCATCAGCGCGGTCGCGAAACCGGGTGTGAAGTCGTGGTTGGCCGACGAGGTTGGCACCGGTCCCGGCACCGGGCAGTTGGTGTGCACAGCCCAGCAGTTGCCGGTCGCGCCGGTGATCACGTCGAACTGCGACTGTGCTGACAGTCCAAGCTTTTCGGCCAGTACGAACGCCTCGCCGATCGCGATCTGCTGAACCGCAAGCACCATGTTGTTGCACACCTTGGCGGCCTGCCCCGCCCCGGCCGCTCCGCAGTGAATGATCTTGCCCGCCATCGGCTCCAGTACCGGCCGCGCCCGTTGTAGGGCGTCGTTGTCGCCGCCGACCATGAAGGCCAGCGTGCCGGCGACGGCGCCCTTGACCCCACCGGAGACCGGCGCGTCGAGCTGAGCCGCGCCGTGGGAGGCCGCCAACGCGTGGACTTCACGGGCGTCATCGACCGAGATTGTCGAGCTGTCGATGAACAGCGCACCTTGGCTTGCGGTGGGAAGGATTTCGGCGTAGCAACGCTTCACCGCATCGCCGTGCGGCAACATGGTCAGGACTACGTCGGCGTCGCTCACGGCAGCGGCCGGGTTGTCGCACACCATGACGCCCTTGTCAGCGGCGGCGGTTGCCGCGGCAATGAATGGGTCGAAACCCCGTACGATGTAGCCGGCGGCAACCAGGTTGGCCGACATCGGACCACCCATGTGGCCCAGCCCAAGAAACGCGATAGTCGACAACTTCTGGTCCTCCTATGCGCTGGCGCGGACCCGTGCGGCCTCGGCTCGGCCGATGACCACCCGCATGATTTCGTTGGTTCCCTCCAGGATGCGGTGCACCCGCAGATCGCGGACGATCTTCTCCAGACCGTACTCGCGTAGATACCCGTAGCCGCCGTGTAGCTGCAGGGCCTTGTCCGCGACGTCGTAACACGCGTCGGTGACGTAGCGTTTGGCCATCGCGCACAACTCGACTTTGTCGTCAGCATCGCCGTCGAGTGCACTCGCCGCGCGCCACAACAACATTCGGGAGGACTCCAGCGCGGTAGCCATGTCGGCCAAAGCGAACCGGATGGTGGGCTCATCGAGCAACGGAGCCCCGAACGCCTGCCGGTGGGAAAGATATTCGGCGGCCTTGTCGAAGGCGGCCTGCGCGCCGCCCAGCGAGCAGGCCGCAATGTTGATCCGGCCGCCGTTGAGGCCGTTCATCGCGATGCCGAAGCCCGCACCTTCACTGTCCGCGCCGCCCAACATCGCATCGGCGGGCACCCGCACCCCGTCCAGCACCACTTGCGCCGTCGGCTGCGCATTCCAGCCCATCTTCTCCTCGTGCGCGCCGAAACTCAGCCCCGGGCTTCCTTTTTCGACGATGAACGTCGATATTCCGCGCGGTCCCTCGGCGCCGGTGCGGGCAATAACCACATATACGTCCGATACGCCGGCCCCGGAAATGAATTGCTTGACGCCATCGAGCACATAATCGTGTCCCTTCTTGACGGCGCGGGTGAGTAAGGCCGCGGCATCCGAGCCGGCGCCCGGCTCGGTCAGGCAGTAGCTGGCGATCACATCCATCGAGGCCAGCCGCGGCACCCAAGTCTTGCGCTGCTCGGCGGTGCCAAAAGCGTCGATCATCCACGCGCACATGTTGTGTATCGACAGAAATGCGGCGATCGTGGGGTCCGCGATCGCCAGTTGCTCGAAGACCCGCACCCCGTCGAGGCGGCGCAGCCCGCTGCCGCCCACATCGTCGCGGCAATAGATCGCCGCCATGCCGAGCCCGGCCGCCTCGCGCAACACGTCGACCGGAAAGTGCTCGGTGGCATCCCATTCCAGGGAATGAGGGGCTAACCGTTTGGCGGCGAACGCGGCCGCCGTTCCGGTGATTTCCCGCTCGTCTTCGTCGAGAGTGAAGAACTGCATCGACGGCCTAATTCATCGTCGGGATGACGAATTCGGCGCCGTCCTTAATGCCGGACGGCCACCGCGAGGTGACGGTCTTGACCTTGGTGTAGAACTGGATCGACGCTGGGCCGTGTTGGTTGAGATCACCAAAACCGGAACGCTTCCAGCCGCCAAAGGTGTGGTAGGCCACCGGGACTGGGATCGGCACGTTGACTCCGACCATGCCGACCTGCACCCGGGAGACGAAATCGCGCGCGGTGTCGCCGTCGCGGGTGAAGACCGCCACCCCGTTGCCGTACTCGTGTTCGCTAGCCAGACGCAATCCCTCGTCATAGTCGTGGGCACGGACGATGCAGAGCACGGGTCCGAAGATCTCATCGGTGTAGATCGACATGTCGCTGGTGACATGGTCGAACAGCGTGGGCCCGATGAAGAATCCCCGCTGCAGACTGGCCTCGCCGAACTCCAGATCGTCGGTGGTGCGCTCGCGCCCGTCGATCACCAAGTCTGCGCCGGCGGCCACACCCTGCCCGATGTAGTCACGCACCCGGGCCAGGGCCGCGCTGGTAACAAGCGGTCCGTAGTCCGCCTTGGGGTCCAGACTGTGTCCGACCCGCAGGTGGTTGATGCGCTCGATGAGCCTGGCGCGCAACCGATCCGCGGTCTGCTCACCGACCGGCACCGCAACGCTGATCGCCATGCACCGCTCGCCGGCGCTGCCGTAACCGGCGCCGATCAGCGCGTCGACGGCCTGATCCAGGTCGGCATCGGGCATCACGATCATGTGGTTCTTCGCCCCGCCGAAGCACTGTGCGCGCTTGCCGGTGCTCGTCGCCGTCGAATAGATGTACTGGGCGATGTCCGAACTGCCCACAAACCCGACAGCCGCGATGTCCCGATGAAACAGGATCGCGTCCACGGCCTCCTTATCGCCGTGCAAGACCTGGAACACGCCGGGCGGCAGACCGGCCTCGATGAACAACTCGGCCAGCCGCACCGGCACTGACGGATCACGCTCCGAAGGCTTTAGAATGAAAGCATTTCCGCATGCCAAAGCCGGCCCGGCCTTCCACAACGGGATCATCGCCGGGAAGTTGAACGGCGTTATCCCGGCGACCACGCCCAGCGGCTGTCGTAGCGAGTACACGTCGATGCCCGGACCGGCGCCCTCGCTGTATTCGCCCTTGAGCAGATGCGGGATTCCGACGCAGAATTCGATCACCTCGATACCGCGCTGAATGTCACCGCGTGCGTCAGGCAAGGTCTTACCGTGCTCGCGTGACAGCAGCTCGGCCAGCTCATCCATATGCTGGTTGACTAGATCGACAAACCGCATCATCACCCGCGCGCGGCGCTGCGGGTTGAACGCCGCCCACTCTTGTTGCGCTCGTGCCGCCGAAGCCACCGCGGCGTCGACCTCAGCAGTGCCCGCCATCGGGACCAGCGCCTGCACCTGGCCTGTATTGGGGTCGAGCACGTCAGCGGTGCGACCGGACTTGCCGGCGGTGCGCCGGCCGTCGATGAAATGGGTGATCTGTGCGGTCATGAATGCCCTCGGATACGCAAAAGAAGTCAGTGGGTTACTAGGACATCCTAGTAATGGAAGCGTCCGGGCCTAAAGACCCAATGGAGGGTATGCGGCTCCTCCTTTGGGGTGATGCCCTCCCGACACCCAGGCCCGAATATCGCTGTCAACTTCAATGATTGGCCTGGGGCCGTGAAACACGCCCGCAACGTCCTCGCCCATGAAGGAACCGAGACAAGCAACGAATCCGCAGATCAATTTGTCGACCTACTGATCGCGCTCAGTTACTCCATCGCGTGGGTGCTCCGCACTGTGCTGCTAAAGCAGGCGGGATTCGATGCCCCAACCCTTCAGATTCGATGCCCCAACCCTTCAAGCGGCATACGCCGATTCGTCTGCCTACAACCACCACATCACGAACACCAGATACCTGCTGGCCGGCAGTCCCTACGCAGCCAGCGAGAATCAGTAGGAGGAACTCCGAGAAGCGCCCCGGTACGCCAATCGAAACGCAATCCGGTCAAACGGGCAGCGCGAACGCTATGAGGAGGATGAGCACGATCACCGAGATACCGACCAGATATACCTCGCGGCTGGGCGTGATTCGTTTTGGGAGTGGATGCTGGCTGAGCGTCTGCTGGCGTCGTCTACCGATCAGGTACGTGGTGAGCGCCAGGGCGGCAGCCAGGCCGGCCAGGACCAACCGGACCGGTCCGTTGGAGGTGTGAACATTCTTCACCATCAGAATTACGCCGTTGGCCAAGACCACGAACGAGGTGCGAGTCCAGGCCAGCGAGGTTCGTACGGCCGGTAGCCCGGCCTCCGATGGGTTACCGGCCTCGAGGTTGGTCAACCGGTCACCGCCTTGAGGAAGACCAGCCCCAGGGTGAGAACACCGAGCACGGCTAGGCCCACTCCCACGTAGATAGGTACGCGTTGGCGGGGTAAGGGCAGGCCGCGGCGCATGGCGCGATCGACCTGCTGCCATCGACGCACCCCCGCGGCGGCGGTGAGGATTGCCAGCAGCGCGAGCAATGCCCCGAAGATATGCCGCATTCCGGGGATCACCAGCCCCGGAACGAGTTGGACGACCGCAACCGCCGCGGCCAGCAGGCCAAGCGCGGTGCGGACCCAAGCCAGGAAAGTCCGCTCGTTGGCGAGGGTGAACCGATAGTCCGGTTCGACCTGCGCAGCGCCGTCGCGGTCGGGCTCGCCGGGGCTGTTGTCGTTATCACTTGCCACAGAACACACCTCAGATACGACAGCCGTGCCGCCCCTCAGCACACCTTTCCATATCGGGTTCGACGACGCGTCCAGCGGCTGACCTACTCCTCCGCGGCGCGCCGCCGCAGCTCCGCTAAACCCCTAAGCGAAACCCGGGACAACGGGACACCGGGCGGCAGGATCGGCCGCGCTGGTATCCCGCCGGGGCCAACCTCCCCCCGAGCGCGGGGCGCCCCAGGCGGCAGGGTCGGCGGCGGTGGTGGTGGTGTCATGTCAGTGCTGGCGCGGCGTTCCACGTCGCGATTTTCGATTGTCAAAGCGGTTCTCCCGTCAAGGTTTCGGATCGGTTCTGGTGGAGCGGGCTCGGCGCGAATACCCCACAGCTGGGCGGCGACGTTGCCTACCATGCAAGCACCCGACGCGATGCCAACCTCCGGGGGCAGCGAACGCCACATTGCCAGCGCCACGCAAAACACGTCGACGATCCGGTAATCGGCCTCGCAGCAGGCGGCGTTGAAGGTGCTCACGCCGATGCTGTAAAGATCAGCGAAAGTCTCAGCGGCCGTGATGGGTTTCAGTGGGCGGGTAGCAGGTTTGAGCGTGGCCCAGGAGTAGCCGTGCCGCGAGCCGGGCGTCGTGGCTGCGGTGTTCGTCGTGTGACGTTTCGGCCAGCCAACAATCGAGCGACATAAGCCCTTCCGCGCTTCGCAACCGTAAAGCCAAGGCACGCACCAACGCCAGGCCCGCATGAAACGTCGGCACAAACTCGTCGACGTCGCACATGTCGAGCGCAAACCTGACCGAGTCGACGTCGCCGCGGAGCGCCGCAGTAACGAGACTGATCGCGGATGCGCTGGTCGAGGGTTCCGGGGCGGTGATCATGTTCTCCACCTTTGCCGCAGCCGCCACCAAAGGCCGCGAGGACCGCTCGGTGCCGGTGCCCGAATTCGTCTTGGACGAACTGTCGGTGCAGTGCCAGCGCAAGGCTGCCGGCGATCTGGTGTTTGGTGGCCGCAACGGTGGATATCTCCAGCGTTCGAAGTCGTCAACGGGTGGTTCACCCGGGCAGTCAAGGCTGCCGGTGTGCAAAAGGTCACCCCGCACGATCTGCGCCATACCTGCGCATCGTTGGCGGTGTCGGCTGGGGTGAACGTGCTGGCACTCGCGCGGATGCTTGGACACAAAGACCCCAGCGTGACGTTGCGGGTCTATGCCGACCTGTTCGACACCGATCTTGACGTGGTTGCTGGCAGCCTGCACGCCAAGTATTCGCCGGAAAAGTGTGTCCAAAATGTGTCCGCGGGGCAGGAATGAGACACCGGAGCACGCATGAAAACATACTCTGAGCTGCGCAAGCAGTCCCTCAACATCGGTGCGGGCGGAGGGACTCGAACCCTCACGCTCTCTCGAGCACCGGCACCTAAAGCCGGCATGTCTGCCGTTCCATCACGCCCGCGGGCCTGCCGATGGTACCGCTCCGCTCGCCGATGAATTTGTCGGTGGTCCCTCCTACCTTGCGTTCAGCATGACGAAAGGCGCATACCGGTGCGATCCGCGGAGGAGTTTGAAGCCGTACGAGGACTCATTGCAGCCGGTGAAAATGACTGCTCGATCGCACGTCAGACCGGCATCCCGCGAAGGACGGTGTGGGACTGGCGCAGGAAATCACCAATTCGTGCGAGGTCTCGGAATGCATTATCAGGTTGCGTCATCGATCATGACTTTCTTGCCCTCCCGGCGCGTCCCTACTGTTATTTGCTCGGCCTCTATCTGGGCGATGGTTGCGTCTCACGGCACCCCCGCGCCTGGTTGCTAAGGATCGTGCTCGATGCCAAATACCCGGGGATCATTGACCGCTGCCGCGATTCGATCAACGCTCTGATGCCCGGGCAGTGCGCGGGGACGGTGCGCCGCTCCGACGGTTGCGTCGAGGTCTGGCTGTCCTCAAAACACTGGCCGTGCCTTTTGCCTCAACACGGTCCAGGCAAGAAGCACTTGAGGTCGATTCGACTGGAGCCGTGGCAGGAAGTGCTCGTCAAAGAGGCCACCGAAGAGTTCGTCCGCGGCCTGATCGATAGCGACGGCTGCCGCGTGGTGGCCAACGATCGCGGCGTCAAGAGCGTCCGCTACCACTTCTCGAACCGCTCCGACGATATCCGCGGGCTGTTTTGCACGGCGCTCGATGAACTCGGAATTCCGTGGACGCGTCCAAGCAGATATCAGGTCGCCGTCTATCGCAAGGCGGCCGTAGCGCGCCTCGACGAATTCGTCGGACCAAAAGCGTGATGAGCCTGCACAGACGGCCGCGGAGTACCTTCTAAGGGTGTCCACTACACGTCGTCGGAGACCCGCGCTGATTGCGCTGGTGATCCTCGCCGCCGGCGGTTGCCTGGCCTTGGGCTGGTGGCAGTGGACAAGATTTCAGTCGGTGTCAGGCACCTTTCAGAATCTCGGGTATGCGATGCAGTGGCCGCTGTTCGCCGGATTCTGTGTGTACGCCTACCGCAAGTTTGTCCGTTACGAGGAGGCCCCGCCGGAGTCGCTGAAGGACCGTACGATCACCGAACTGCCCGACGGACTGCTGCCCGAGCGACCAAAACCCGTAGCACACAAGCCCGACGATCCCGCGCTACGGGAGTACAACGCTTACCTGGCCGAACTTGCCAAGGCAGACAACGAAATACATCAGAGACAGAACAGGACGACCGCATGACCAAACCCGAGACGCCCCAAGCGCGGCCGGTTACGCCCGTCGAAAAGATCCGGACCGCGCTGCTGGGCTACCGCGTGATGGCGTGGACGACGGGTATCTGGCTCATCGCGCTGTGCTACGAGATCGTGGTCCACTACATCGTCAAGGTGCCGAACCCACCGACCTGGATCGGCGTGGTACACGGCTGGGTGTATTTCACTTACGTATTGGCGGCCTTCAACCTTGCCGTCAAGGTCCGCTGGCCGGTCGTGAAGACTATTGGCGTGCTGTTGGCCGGAACTATCCCGCTGGTCGGTGTCATCGTCGAGCATTTCCAGACGAGAGACATCAAGGCGCGTTTCGCTCTGTAGCCCAACGCAATTCACGCTTTAGCAGCCAGCGCCCGCAGCGCCGGCAACAATAACGCAAGCGCGCGACCACGATGTGACATCGCGTCCTTTTCCGCCGAAGTCAGTTGCGCCGCGGTGCGGTGCGACCCGTCCGGAGTGAACACCGGGTCGTAGCCGAAGCCCGCGTCGCCGCGCGGGTCTCGCGCGATGGAGCCGGGCCATTCGCCGCGGACGACGACTTCACCGGTCTCCGACACCAGCGCGCACGCCGACACGAACGCCGCACTACGGCGCTCATCGGGCACATCGCGCAGTTGCGCCAACAGCAGCGCGGTATTGCCGGCGTCGTCGCCATGCACGCCGGACCACCGCGCCGAGAGCACGCCGGGCATGCCGTTCAGCGCGGCGACCTCCAACCCGGAATCGTCGGCGACGGTCGGCAGCCCCGTCGCGGCGAACCCGTCGCGGGCCTTCGCCAACGCGTTGTCCTCAAAAGTCGCACCGGTTTCCGGCGGTTCGTCGAACGGTGGCACGTCGTCGAGTGACACCAACGTCAGGCCCGTCAGCGTGGCCGCATCCAACACGCGCCGCAGCTCGGCCAATTTCTTACGGTTGCGGCTGGCGACCAGCAGGCGGGTCAGCTTCCGAACGCCTTCTCACGCGCGGGCCCGTCCGGTAGCACACCCGGATACGGCAAAGCCAACGCCTCCTGCTGCGCGACAAAGAGTTTCTCGCAGGCCCCCTGCGCGGCATCGAGCAGCTTGTCCAGC
>Ga0209656_10000407_pt1 | contig 28423 bp, 22 predicted proteins | sample BogFormECP12_OM2_FD_188239 | JGI IMG/M metagenome (GOLD analysis project Ga0209656, IMG submission 188239) | Bog forest soil microbial communities from Calvert Island, British Columbia, Canada - ECP12_OM2 (SPAdes) (version 2) | ecosystem: Environmental > Aquatic > Freshwater > Wetlands > Bog ...
CGGAATATTCCAGGCAGAGAACTCGGCGAGCTCACGATCGAGAAATGGCACGCGCACTTCAACTGATGACGCCATGCTCATCTTGTCGTTGTAGTTCAGGTTCAGACTCACCATGAAGATCTTGGTATCGAGATAAAGCATCTGGTTCAAGAAGTCAGCGTCGTGCACGGTCTCGAAACTGCAATGGTGGCGATCGGCAGGATCGGAAGCCCGAAGCTGATCCTGAACCTCCGCCGCGTACAAACTCATTTTCGCTTCCGCGTCGAGATAAGTACAGTTGCGGATGAAACGGTCTTCGGGATCGAGCGATGCACTACGAGCCATTTTCTTGGCCAGGCGCACCCTTCCCTTCATCGCCGTGCCGCGCATGCTGGGCAACGCATGCAAACTGGCCTCGATTCCACCGCGAACCACGCCAGGCATTCTTCGATACGCGCTCGCCCAGCGGTGTGCAGCATGTTTGCGATATCCAGCAAATAACTCGTCTCCGCCAACACCAGAGAGCAACACAGTGGCTTGCTTGCGCGCTTCCCGGCAGACCAGATATGCGGTAATGATTGCAGGGTCGGCGGTGGGTTCATCCATGTGCCACGTGAGGCGAGGTAACAAGTCGGCGACATGGGGCTCAACCACGATCTGCTGGTTCTCACAGCCCAGCTGCCGCGCCAGCCGCGCCGGTACATCAGGATCATCCAGCGTGGTTTCGCCGACCCGGTATTTGCGAGGAAAGGTAATCGTGTAAGTCCGAACGGGCTGATTTGTCGACCGGCACATCATGGCCACGATGCTGGAAGAATCCAAACCGGCGCTGAGAAACGCGCCGATGGGAACATCGCTCACCATTTGAGCTTCCACCGACTTGCGAAAACGTTCGCGAACCTCGTCCGCCAGGTCGGCTTCGCAGCGTGAGTAGTGCGTACCAGCTGGTGGAAAACTTAAATCCCAATACTGCCGAATTTTCAATTCGCCATCGCGAAAGGTTGCGCAATGGCCGGCGGGAAGTTTATAGATCCCCTGGAACATCGTCTTGGGATCCGGAACCCACAGAAACGTCAGATACTGATGCAGCGACTCCATATCGAGCTTGGCATCGACTTGCGGCGCCTGGAGGATGGCTTTTACTTCCGACGCAAAAACCAGTTTATTTCCGCGTTGCGCATAGTAAAGTGGCTTCACTCCGAAATGATCGCGCGCTAGAAACAGTTCAGGCTTGCCCGAGCGCAGATCACAAATGGCAAAGGCAAACATCCCCTTAAGCTTTTGAACGCACTCTGCGCCTTCTTGTTCGTAGAGGTGGAGCACAACTTCCGTATCGGTTTTGGAGGCAAAGCGATGACCCTTGCTTTGCAGCTCGCGGCGAAGTTCGACGAAATCATAGATTTCACCGTTGTAGGTGATCCAGATTGTGCGGGCTTCGTTGCACATCGGCATGTGACCATCTGCCGATAGATCAAGAATAGCCAAGCGGCGGCTGCCGAGACCAACATAAGAGCCATCGGGAAATCTTTTCTCCCACAACCCGGAATCATCGGGACCGCGGTGCGTCAAGACGTGCGTCATTCGCCCGAGTACTTCCCTGTCCCCACAGTTCGCGAGTCCGGCAATCCCACACATTTTTAAACTAGCCCTTCGCCCCTTACGCTTGAGTTCTCTTACGCTTCAGTTCGTAGATCTTGGCCTTGGTATGAAACATCTGAACCGCTTGAAATCCGCAATAAATCAGCCCAGGTACCCCATCCAGAAACCCGAAGCGCAAGACATAACGATACAGGAAAAGCAGCACCGGAGAACCCGGCACAGTAAAGAGTTTGCCCTTTAGCCAACGACGGCGCTGAGCTTGCGTGCCGAAGAGCGAAGGCGGCAAATCCTTGTCTTCCGCCCGCTGCAGCAACACGCGCGACTCCCAGTTGGAATACTCATCATGTTTCTGGATATATCGCGAGAGCGATTCCACGTTGTGGTGAATCAGCGGATGCCCTAATCTTGCGGTCGCACCTTCAACCACGACATGTTCATGCACTTCCATATCCGCCATCGAGGCATCCTGATCCTTCAGGCGGCATTCAAAACGTCCCTTGCCTCGCCGAAATAGAGCGAGCTTCCACAAACTGACATCGCCGTAGCGCAAAGCGCGACCTAGAAACCATGTGCGAAGCCGGATAAAGCTGCCATTGATGGCTGGATTCTGAATGGTCGCACGAATCTCTTCCGCGAGTTCGGAAGTGAGCACCTCGTCGGCATCGAGCAACAGGATCCATTCGTTCGCAATCGGCAACTGATCCATGGCCCATTGACGCTTCTTGGGCCATCCCCCTTGATAGTGAAACTGTACGACCTGCGCGCCGTAGGACCGTGCAATCTCCACCGTATCATCGGAACTTTGCGAGTCGATTACGTATACTTCGGCAACATCCCTGAGCGCCTCCAGGCAGCGAGGAAGATTCTTCGCCTCATTCCGGGCCGCAATAATCACGCTCACGGGGATCCTGCCCGTGGAGTGCGGATTAGCCAGCCTCCGTATTTCTTCCACCTTTTCCATTTCGCTATCGCTTAACTCGAAAGATTCTGCTGGCACCAGTTCTGCAAAATGTAAAGAGACCAGGGGCGAGACCAGGAAGTCCGACCGTTGAGAAAATCTTCCCACACCTTATACGCTGCCGTTTTGTTGATGAGCGAGCCTAGAGCGCCGTCCCCAATCCTGTGCAACGATTCTTCCACCAGTGGACGCAACGCATCCCGCAGCCAGTGCTCGAAGGGCAAAGTGAAGCCTCGCTTCGGCCGATGAACAACCTGATCCGGAAGTTCGCCCCTGAGCGCCTTGACCAACAACGGCTTCGGCGTGCGTGAATCCAGCTTCCATGATCCCGGCAAAGCCAGAACGCGTCGCGCCAGTTGATGGTCGATCAAGGGTACGCGCACCTCCAAACCGTGCGCCATGCTCATGACGTCGGAGTCTCGTAACAGTGTGTTGAGCATATAACACCGCGCCTCGAGATAGGAAACGCGGTTGATTGGGTCCAGGCTCTGGGCGCGGGTTAGGTTCTCGATCAGGGGTTTCTCCGAGCATGCGAAAGCGGCAAATCCCGTTTTTCCCTCGGCCAATAACACCAATTCGTGCAATTGGTCCGGCGTGAACAGCATACGCGACAGAAAATAAGGGTGAATGAGTCTCGTGCCATTGCGGGCAAGGGCCGCCAACTTACGATTCTGGTCGGTAGCCGGCGCGAGTGCCGTAAAAATACTTGTCAGTGGGCCTCGGACTGCTCCCGGCATCCGCTGCCACGCATCGGCAAATCGCTCCATCCGCGGCACCGTACGAAAACTCGAATACCCGGCGAATATCTCATCGCCACCCAAACCAGACAACGCAACTTTCACACCGGCCGCACGTGTTTTTTCCGAAACAAAATATGTATTGATCCCGTCCACAGTAGGTAGGTCCATCGCGTGTATAGCGGGATCGATCGCGGCAAATACGTCTGCCTGAGAAACAACAATTTCGTGGTGATCGGTGCGGAATCGATGCGCGATGGCGCGGGAATGCTCCGCCTCTGAGTAATCCGCTTCTCGAAATACGATGGAGAACGTGTTCGGCTTTATGTCGCTATGACTGAGAATGGCGACAAGAGTACCGGAATCGATGCCGCCAGAAAGGAAGACTCCCACCGGCACATCGCTTACCAGTTGCATGCGGACTGACTCATCGAGCATTTCCGCGACCTGGGTTTCGAGTTCGCAACGACGCTGCGAGTTGCCGTTATAGCTATCAGCGGTGGAATGAGCAATTTCTGAATCAACCAGATCCCAGTATTGTGTTTGGATTAAGCCTCCCTTGTTCCAAGTAAGATAGTGACCCGCCGGAAGTGCACGCACACCATCGATCAAGGTGTTTGGGTCGTAAAGGGATCCGAACATCAGGTAGTTCAACAAGCCGGCGGGATCAATACGTCGAGACACTAGACCGGTTCCGAGCAGGGTGCGGACTTCGGAAGAAAATAAGAAGTACTGATCCGATTCGTAGTAATAGAGCGGCTTGATTCCCATCGGATCGCGAGCCGCGAACAGGCGGTGCTTTTGCGCATCCCAGATGGCGAAGGCAAACATGCCGCGAAATTCATCGAGGCACTTTTCTCCCCAGTGCGCATAGGCCTTAAGAATTACCTCAGTATCGGAATGACTGCGAAAATCCTGTCCCGCCCCCTCTAGCTTTCCGCGCACCTCGCGAAAGTTGTAGACCTCTCCGTTGTAAACGATCCAATTGCCGGTTGCGGGATCGTGCATGGGCTGGTGCCCGAGAGGCGATAGGTCGAGGATCGCCAGGCGTCGGTTTCCCAAGCCGACTTCGACATCACAATCGTGGAGGATGATTGTGCCACCGTCGTCTGGCCCCCGATGAGTGAGCGATCGAGTGGCGCGCTCCAGCACCTCGGCGTCCACACGCGCGTTACGGGCAATGATGCCGACAATTCCGCACATCCGCAGCGTCGCTCCTTGGGTGTTTGGATCATCTTACGTGAAACCTCGGCGATCTCTAGCCACGAGGCGCCGAGCCAGCACCAGTAGTGCTTCCACGTGATTGTCCCAATTGAAACTAAGCGACCGCACCAGCCCCGCTTTCTGCATCGACGCTCTCTGTTTGCCGGATTCAACGACCTGCAGAATCCGTTCCGCCAGTGCTTTGGGTGAAAAGCGCGGGAAGTATAAAGCAGCATCTCCACAAATTTCCCGATGCACAGCTAGATCTGAGGCAATCACGGGAAGTCGGCTCGCCATCGCCTCAACCAGCGGATGAGCGAACGTCTCGGCATAGGCAGGAGTGGCATAGACATCGCAACGCTCGTACAAGTGGTGCAGAGCCGCATAGGGCACCGTGCCCAACTCGACCACTTCCTTACCGAGGTCGAGCAGCCGGACCAAGTCCGCCGCAATTTCTGCCTGATAACTTCCGGGATTTTCCTTCGAGGCCAGTTTGCAGGTGAGGACCAGGCGGACAGGCTGAGGATGTAGCTTCGCTTTTAGAATTCCGACCGCGCGAATAAGAGTTTCAAAATTCCGATAGTAATTGTAGTGGCTTACGAACAAGATGCGGACGGAGCCTTCCAGGGCGTCGACCCGGGATTGCACTTCCTGTGGCAGGGGGACTGCCTCACGGAAAAAAGTGTCTCGATCGAAGCCATGGTGAATGGACATTACATCCTTCCCGGTCCACTGGCGCAAGTCGCCAGCAAACGCTTCGCTGGGCGCGACCGTGCAATCCGCGTGATGCACAGACCATAGAGCAAGCCCGCTCTTTATTTTGGTATCGATCCACAAACGGTAGTCGCCTCTCTGTCGGATATCGCGCAGAAAATCTGCTGACGTATACAAAGCATTCCGGCTGAGGAGAATCTGTGGTACGGGCGAACGGAAGAGCGCAAAATTTCCGGTAGATAGCAACACGTCTGCGCCGGAGCGACGTATGAGTTCGGGCAAATCGCGCTGTTCATGCCAAAATCTTCTGGCAGACCCGTCGTTATACGATTCATTCAGAACCGTAACCCGAGTTGATTCCACCATTTCACCGCGCAGCAACTCGCCAACCAGTACGGTTGTTCTTACGTCGTCCCGATCCGCCAGGCGCGGCAAAACGTTGCGGACGTAGGTGAGGCCTCCACCTGCACTGGCCGAGAGCGCGTTGATGAAGAGATGAATCATTCGGCGGACATGAACCAGCGGCAACAGCAATCGCAACTAGACATCTTCGGCGGACGAGACTCGCAGCATATTTCGAAGCTGTCTACGCCGATTGCTCCACCATAGGTCGACCAGGCCGGACAAAGAAAACCGCATCTCCGGCGCAGAGTATCGCGCTTCGATCTCCCTTCGCCAGAGCAACGATGGATGATCATAGCGGCTGTCGACAACTCCAGCGCATGGCGAGAAGCAAAACCGATGATAGCGTCGTATCGTTGCCCAGGCCTTCAAATCCATCGCATTCCAGTCGAAGGTCCAGGCAAACGCATCGACGGGTTTCTTTGTCCACGCGAGAAGCTTGCGAGCGCCTTCCCCGATCTCTCGTTCGAGAGTCTCGGACGAGAGCCCGATAAGCCGAACATGCGTAAGTGTATGGTTTCCGATCGCATGCCCTCGATCCGCCAGCTCCGCAATCTGTGTGGGATTCATGGGCTTCCAATCCTCCCATTTTTCATCGCCGGGTTTCGAGTCAGGATTAATCCTCGTACGGTAAAAGGAGAGAGCCTGGTCGGTCGTCGCGGATTCCGCAAAGGCGGGCACAACGAAAAATATACCGCGTCCTCCGAACGACTCAAGCAGTGGTGCCGCGACAGCGTAGTTGCTTTCTCTCCCATCGTCAAATGTAAATAGGATAGGAGGCTTGGCGCTCGCTACATCGTCGCCATGATGCTCCCAAAGTTTGGCGAAGCCCTCCAGATTCGTAATCGTAAAGTATTGGGACGCCGATTCAAGTTGAGCTCGAAACTGCGCTTCCAAAGAGATCGGCGTTTCGTGCATCGCGACTACGAGTCCGTACGGTCGGCATTTGAGCCTCTGGAGATACAAAGCCAACGCATCCGCACGCACCAGGCTGGCCACCTGAATGAGAAATGCACGAGCTTGGCTTCTGATGTTCATTTCGACGCAATCTAAGTCAGCCCGTCGCCGTCTGCCGGCACAGGATACCAATCGTGAGTTGGCAACAGCCCAGCCTTGTCCAGAAACCAACCGGTTGGAGCGTCGAATGAACGCCGCTGAAAACCTCGTTCGCAGAATAATTTTTGCTGGCTCAAATTTTGGCTGCGCAAGACTATCGTATCGACCGTTTTCCTGTAGCGATCGATAAGGGCTCCGACAATCCGCAAGTACTCGTCTGCCGGAACTTCGGGATAAACATCGAGCAAGTTAAGAGTCTTGATCTGGTCGCGATATCCTCGGGTGCGTTGGTTCACGGTCACAACCACTTGCCGGTCCGGCTCGCGGCTGCGAAAAGCAAACGCCGCCACGCTCGCATCCCGGCCAGAGAAATAGCGCCAGCGGATGTAAGCTGAATCGCGCCACGCAGTCAGCTTCGCAGAAGAATCTTGAACGATAACGTCGTTTGCCTGTTCGGCAGAGGTAAGAAGTCGGAGGGCGTCGGACGTACTGCCATCGATTTTCAATGGCCGGAACAGCGCCACCAATTTAGAGATAGACGTGCCCGCCAATCGCGCGAGCAATGGACTCGAACGCCGCCGATGCGCGAACTCCTCCGCTACAGGCGGCCAGTGAAGCACGCCGAAAAACTCAGCACCGGAATGCGGGATGGGACTCGCACCCGCGGCCTTCCACAGAGCAGCGGCCTCCGCGTTGGCCGAAGTCCCAAAAAGAGGCCACTGTTTTGCGAGCCGGGAATACTGCAAGAAAATGCGCCCTCCCTGACCGCGATAATGCTCGTCGACATAGAACGAACTGGAGCCCATCAAACGTATCTTCCGGCTCTCGAAACAAAACTCTTGCGGGCTGCACAAGATGCACCCCACGAGTTGGTCTGTCGAGCGCAGGCCGAAGCCTAGCGGATCTTGTGGCTGGCGTGCCGGATTTTCCAGTAAGAACCAGCGGAGATGTCCTTCCACTGCATCTGTGGCTCGGCCTGACTGAGCCGCAATAAAGCCGGCTACCTCAGCAACGTCTTTCTCAGAGAGAGTAACGAGGTCTGTGCCTGTCGTCCGCTGTGAAATCTGATTCCCAGTCGTCATCGAGCAACATCCTCGTAAGTGCTTATCAACTTCCGGGCCTGATGAGACAAGGTCATTGTATCGAGGATCGTCTGCCGAGCGGCTTCGCCAATTCGTGCCCGCAGTTCGGAGTTTCCCAGCAAGACCTGCAGACCCTGCACGAGTTCCTCCAGACCATCGACCGGAATCAACCATCCGTTAGTGCCGTGACGAATGATCTCGTCGATGCCCTGTCCCCAGCATGCGATTGCCGGTTTGCCACACGCCATCGCTTCCAGATAAACACACCCGAGTCCTTCATAGCGGCTGGGTAAGACAAAAACTGTACATTCTTGCATGGCCTTCACCACTTCCGCGCGGCTTCGCCGTCCGAGAAAATGAACGCGATCGCTGATGCCCAACTCGCCCGCCAAACTGGCAAAACGATCTCGATCGGCGCCTTCTCCAATCATGTGACACTGCAAGTCGGGATGCAAATCCTTCACTCGGCTAAAGGCTCTCAGCAAGAGTTCATGGCCTTTCCCGGCCAGCAGATTTCCGACGATTAAGATCGAAGCTGATCCCTGCCGAACTGGGCCCGGCACAAAGAGATTGGGATTAGTCCCGTTGTAGATCACTTCAGCAGCAACCGGCTTGCCGATCCCCTCCGCCAACAAACCTCGCACCTTCTCACTAATGCAGATGGTCTTGTGCGCACTCGTGTAGACGAGCAGTGAAGTTTTCCGGCGCCCACGCGCAGCGATCCCGTCCTCAAAGCAGCGATTGAATACGTCCAGGCCGTGAATCGTTACTACAAACGGAATGCCTAGACGACGCGAGAGAAACGCGGCGGCATGGCCGCATGGTAATGCGGCATGCGCGTGGATCACGCTCACGGGCCTACGCTGATGAAGCTGCCGAACTCTGTTTAAAAGAACTGCCCCGAGAAACTTACCCGCGCTCGATAGCCCGAAATTTCCTGGGAGTTGCGGATAGCGAATCCATTCGGCCGGAGAGGAGTGGCTCGATTTCCTGCAGGGATGATAAATCGAGTCGACCGCGATCACGGAAGAACTTACGCCGTAGCCCTGGAGCTGGCGGAGGGTCTCCGCCACAAAGCAGCCGCTCACTTCGTCGCCATCGGAGGGATAAAAAGGCGTGAGTGTCAGAACATGCAGCTTTGACGGTGAACTTTTCTCCACTATTTTTCCGGTGCAATCCGAGGCCAGATACGCAATGTCTGAAGTTACCTGCTCTCACTGGTCTCTGTCGAGCGCTCCAGAATCAGGTCCGCGAGGCCAGAGATCGTTACGAAACGCGAATCCTGCAGATCGCGATCGGAAAACTGGATGCCAAACTGCTGCTCGACTTCCGTGACAAATTCCACCACCTCCATCGAGGTAAGCAATCCAGCCTCGAAGTAGTCCTGCTCAAGAATAGCTTGGCTTGCTCGTGGATCGACCTTTCCCCGGCTCACAAACCAGTGCTTGAGCCATTCCTGAATCGTTTCTTTCACACTCTACCTTTCGATGGCCACACAGCGTGCTGGTGAACCATCGCAGCCTTTCAACTTTAGGGGCATTACGATGAGTTCCACCTCTGACGCAGTCATGGATTTCAGGTTCGTAAGGTACTCCACAAGCACCACTCCCGCGCCCAAAAGAACTTTGTGGTTAGGAGAGTCTTTAGAAGTCCCGCGCGAATGGGCTGGATTATCCGGCGAAGGCGTATCCATGGCGATAAGTCGCACACCATTTTCCACAAGCCATTGCGCGGCATTCTCCGAAAGAAACGGATATTCGTTATAGAACTTCATGTTGCCAAAATATTCCGACCACCCAGTCCGCAGAATCAAGCGGGCTGGTATCTTGTCCCCGAGTTTTTCCTTAAGCTGAGCAACGTCGATCGACTGCAAAGCCTGGCATCCGGTGAAATCGACCACCGTGGCCGGGCCAATGAGCACATCCAGAGGGACTTCGTCGATCGTCCTGCCATTTGGTATGAAATGCCGGGGAGCATCCGCGTGAGTACCAATGTGCGTACCCAATACAATCTTCCTTGTCTCACGACCTTCGATCCCGTGGCGGCCAAGAATTGTGATCTCCACCACGGGGTGCCAGTGCGTGGGAAAGGTCATCATGCCTTCTTCAATGGGCAAGGACAGGTCAATAATTTTCATATGTGATTTTCAGCGCAGGCCTTCAAGTGTAGATCATCAGTGGGTTAGGGCAGCGCTCTCAGCCGAAGGCTTGCGGCGCATCGGCGTCGAGCTCACTTGGAGCTTTTCTGCAACCAGTTCGCGGATGCGAGCCTTCTGTATCTTGCCATTCGAAGTTCGGGGCAACTCATCAATCGCAATGTATCGGGCAGGTTGCTGATGCTGCGCCAGATTACCTCTTGCATGGGCGACCACCGACTCCAGAATGGAATCCAGTTCAATGCCATCGTCGAGTTTCAGAACTGCGACGATGTCTTCCCCGTAAAGCTCGTGCGGAATGCTTACTGCGGCCGCTTCCGAAATGCCGCTAACCTGCATGAGTACTTCTTCGATGGCCGCAGGACTGATGTTTACGCCTCCACGAATGATGACGTCTTTCTTCCGGCCGGTGATGGAGAGCGAATTCCCGGCATCAAGACAGCCTACATCGCCTGTCGAAAACCACTGTGCAGCATCTGCTTCCAACAAGCGGCCGTCGGCGTCCAGGTAGCCGGCCATCAGATCAGGACTTAGAATCTGCACCTCTCCCTCAACGCCTTGCGCAACCGCTTCTCCTTCGTCGTCCGCGATTCGTAGTGTTATTCCCCGAAGGGCCTCGCCAACGTATCCCGGGCCCCCATGAGCATCTGCGGAACGGGCGGTGACGAACAACGTCTCCGAGAGACCGTAATTCTCCACCAGCCTGACGCCATACCGCGCTTCAAACTCATCCTTAACCTTCAAGGGAAGTGGTGCGAAGCCGACAAACACGTGACGAATGGAAGTGCCGCAGAATTCCTCGCCAGTACGGCCCCGGTCCATTCTCAGCAAGATCGACAACACGGTGGGAGCCATCCACAACGTATTCGCGTTGTTGGCCCTCGCCTTCTCCCAGAAATGCAGACTCGACCGCGCATTGAATACGTGATCTACCACCACGCTCGCCCCGCAGAGAAACGGCAAAATGAGGAGGTTGTAGAAACCACCCATGTATGCCATCGAAAGGGTCAGGTAAAAACGTGACTCCTGGTCGATACGTTGGGCACTAGCGAAGGCGGTTGCGTTTCGAAACATTCGTCCCAGTTTGTGCGCCAATCCCTTGGGCTTCGCCGAAGTGCCCGACGTATACATAATCACAATCAGGTCATCGGCATCTGCTGTTTCCAGTGGGACGAATTCACTTGCTTCCGGGAGGTCGCCAATCCTGATCTTGTCCGAGGTGATCGAGTTCTCGCTCGCATCCTCCGCCGTGCCTAATCCGACCACATTTGCGTGGAATTCTCTGATGGATTCTGTATCCGAAGCGCTCACCACGACCAGCGCAGACTTGGAACTGGTCAAGATGAATTCGGCTTCGTTCTTACTTAGCGCCGGATTGACGGGGACAATGACAGCACTGAGATACATACAGGCAAAATATAGAATCGCCAGTTCGCAACAATTCGGGAGCATCACGCCAATGCGATCACCCTTGTGCACACCTCTCGCGCGAAGCTCCGCCGCCAGGGCGCAGGCTTGCCGATGAAACTCACCGTAGGTAATTTCTTGCGCAGTGTTCGCATCGACAAGGAACACTTCACGCTCGCGCCGCGTGACAATATTCGTAATCGTTTCGCGGATTGTCATTGCACGGCCAGAGGAATGGGTTGTGCCAACTTCATGAGATTTGAGATGGCTACCCAGCGATCCATCTGGCCACGATAGGCGTGGTTCGGATCAAGGCGCAAAATCGTTCGACCGGGTACATCGAGTTCAAAGCGTGCAAAATGCCCGGAGGTGATCACAATTCCTTCCGGCAACAAAAGCTGATTGATCGAAGCGGAATCGACATAGCTCGGCGGACAAAGCAGAAGCGCAACACCAATTCCTAAGTCAAAATGCATGCGGTCGGAAAAATCCGCCATCTGCCAACAATTTTCAGGAACCGCAGATGGCAGTTCGCCGTGCACGACGACATTCTTGAAGGTCTCGCAACTATGTTGCAACAGTGCGCGGTCCGGACTTCCATAGATCATCAGACAGAAGTCGCCACAACGCTGCGCCGCGGTCATGATGACATCTTCCACGTAACTTGCAAAAAGCCGCTTCGAGCGCATCGGTAGAATTCTCTCCGCGCCTACAATCTCAATCATCGATGTGGGCCACTCAGCGGCCCACGCGCCTCCATCCCTATCATCCAGGAATAGCGGCACGATACCGCCCGTCATTCTCAGCACCTGCTCCAGCATCTCAAACGAACCGTAAATAACTCTACCGAGCACAACCGGACCTTCCGCGAGTACGAGGTCCGCCAAAACCAGATCCGGCGAAGGTGACTCCGAGGCCACGAGTTCCAGCACCGGACGGGCGCGGCGCTTGGCGCACGTGACGATCATTCCGTCCACCAAGGACTGCACTGCTGAGAGCGAACTGCTGATGCGGTTGGCCGAGATGCCGGGCGCGGAGAACGAAGTGAGTGTTGCATGCGTCTTTGCGGCGGTCGTTTTCGGCAAGCTGCCGGCCACGCGGTCCAAATTGTCCTCACTCAGATTGACTGGATCGAGTTTGCCCATGGCGACAACCAGCCGACGCAACTCGACACCATGCTTGCGCGCCGCCGCTGCAACCCTGGGCAGGAACGACGAATGAAACTGACTGCACCCCATCGCCACCGACATCATGTCGTAAAGTTGCATTTGCGACATCAACGGGCCCATAAATTCTTCCGCGGCGTCCATGACGTCAAAGAGATCGATTCGGCTTTCAATCCCGAGATTATTGAAAACGGCCACGGCGATCTCGGTAGGAACGTTGCCTGCGCTGCGCCCGAGCCCATACAGGGTTGTATCGATGAAAGTGGCGCCGCAACGGACCGCTTCCACGGCGTTGGCCACTGCGAATTGCAAATTACTGTGTCCGTGGAATCCCAGTTCGCACTGGCTGCGTTCGCGCGCTGCGCTGAGATACCTGTGCACATCCTCGGGGAACATGCTTCCGGCCGAGTCGACGCAGTAGACCACATCTGCTCCAGCGGCCGCGCCAGCTCTAGCCTTCTCGCCGAACGTGTCGGCAGAGATGCCATATGTCTTCATGAAATTGAGGCAAACCTTGAGCCCCAGCTCTTTGGCCAGGGCCAAGTAAGGGAAGGCGTCTTCGATTTCCGGAGCGTTATAGCCGATGCGAACAAAATCGAGGCCCGCCGACCGCGCAGACTTCAACTGATCAACGGTACCAATTCCAGGAATGAAGAAACATCCAATCAGCGCGTTGGGCGCGGCTCGCTTCGCTGCTTCAATCAGCCTTTCATCCGACGCCGGCATCGCACCTTTACCGGCTCTCGCCGCCCCTAATCCTATGCCATGACCCACTTCGATCCACCGAAATCCGAGTCGTCCCAGAACGCTCGCGAGAACTGCAGTGTCGTTTTCGGTGAACTTGAAGTCGATCGCGTAACTTCCATCGCGCAGCGTACACTCCAGGATCTCCACTCGTCGGCCGGAAAGGCTTTGCGGCATCTCTTCGTCTCTAGCTTCTGCCGAATGCGCCATCCTAATTCTCCGAGACCCCGCAAAGACATCGAGTGTTCATGGATTTGATGGAGCCAGTATATTACCAGTTCTGACTTTGAGGGTAGCGACTCAACGGAACGTCCCTCACTGCTGCGGCGCGCGCGCGAATCGGACGGCTCGCTCCATTCCTTCGGCCCATGCGGCCGGCGAATACGCGTCAATTCGTTCCCGGCTTCTGCGCCCCATTTCCGTTCGCAAATCGGAATTCGATGCCAACTTCTTCATGGCAAGGGCAAGTTGCAAGGCGTTGCCTGGAGAAATGACAAATCCGTTCCAGTCATTCTCGACCAGATCCAACGCGCATCCTGCGACGTTTGTAGCGATGACTGGCAAGCCGCAGGCCATCGCTTCGTTTACCACGAGTCCCCAAGGATCACTGTGCGTCGGGAAGATTAATCCATCTGCCAACGCATAGGCCGAGGGGAGTTCTTCCCGATGCATAAAACCGAGAAATTGGATGGTCCCGGGAACAATTTTGGAAGCTCGTTCCACTAATTCCTGACGATCCGAACCGTCTCCTACAAACACCAAGCCAACTTCGCCACGGAGTTGAGCTTTAAGCTGGGCATAAGCATCGAGCACGTCGAAGACTCCCTTCGCCTTCACTAAGCGGCCCACGTAAAGAAAATAGCGTTCAGGAAGATGGAGACGGGACCGCACCTGGGACTCATCACGGCGCGCAACTTCGCCAAATTTTGAGAACAGCGATGTGTCGACGGCGTTGGGAGCTGTAAAGATTTTGCCTTCGCCGATCCCAAGCTCCTTCAAATAGTTTAAGGAAGACCAACCCGGCACAACGAATCCTGTACACAGCTGTAAGAACTGTGTCTTCATGAATTCCACGACACGATAGCGCTGCCGCAGATCGAAAGCGGTACTCTCCGACCAAAGCAGCAAAGGCACGCGATGAATCCTAGCCCAGTAAGCGGCGGCCCAAGAGGCCAGGTAGTTGTATCCCCCGCACAGAACCACATGGGGCTTTATGCGGTTCAGGGCCGAACGGACTCCCCAATTCATCAGGACGTTGTATCGACCGAAGCGTTGCCGCCAGGACGGGAGAACGTCGTAGTCGAATCTGATTTCATCTTTGTAAATTCGCCACTGCCGCAGCGTAGGATCGTTCTCGGATAAGAAGACTACGTGCAGGTCGATTTCCGGCCTCTGCGCCAGCGCATTAAAAACAGGAATCCGGTACGGCGCAATGATCTCGGTAACGATTACCATCTTGTGAATCACGTACAACACTCCCGACAAAGTTTTAGGACGCGCCTTGCATGGGGACGCGAACGTTGACTACCAAGCCGGGGAGCAAAGACTCTCATGCGCACGGTGACTCGCCTTAACTTGAAGCAGAAAGCCATACTACACGGAGGCGATTTGCGAAGCACTCTGGCGTGCGAAAAGTAAGGTCGTGTGAGAGTGGCCGCCCAGGAAACGCTGTAAGTCGCGCCTGCTAGACTTTAGCCGATATGGCCCTGAAAGATCTTGCGAGACAGGTGATCCCTTACGGCATCTGCGAGTATTCAATCCGCCGCCACGAGTATATGCGCCTCGGATTCGACGCATACACAGCCAGTCGGGTGGCCTTTTCTTCCCGCCAGTACCGTGATCTCCTTGAGGCGCGGCTTAACCTTTTACCTCGGTCCATCCTCTCCAGATTGGCGACTTGTGTTGACGCTGGTGCCCACGCCGGGAAATGGACGAAAACACTCCTCGACCTTTTCCATCCCCAGCGGGTTATCGCTGTGGAATGTGATCCGCGGATGGTGGATCCGCTGAAAGCGAGATTCAACGGTTGCGGGCGGGTCAGTGTGGTCGATGCGGCTCTTGCGGAAGGAGAGGGTGCAACCAATTTTTACCAGCTCCGGCATCCCGCCGGCTCCTCCCTCTTGAAACCTCGAGATGAGATCAAAAAAGAACTTTTGGCCACCTCCTGGGATTTGGTTGGAACGGTGGATGTCCGAAAGATTGGCTATGACCAACTGGTCGCCGGCGAAGAAGAAATATCCATCTTGAAGATCGACATCCAAGGCGCGGAGATGGCAGTACTGACGAGCTCTCGGGAAGGACTACGAAAAACGAAGTCCATCATCATGGAGGTGACGTTCGTCTCCCACTACGAAGAGGACTCCGGCTTCCCAGAGCTCCACCAGCTTATGCGGCGCCAAGGGTTTGGACTTTATCGTCTTTCTGCGCCCTACGAGCGCGGCGGCAGAGTGCTGTACTCGGACGCAGTTTACGTCCGCGAAGAGATTCTTCAGGAACTCGCTCCAGCAAGATAGCTGAATGAAAAGATCTGGCTACACTACGCACTAGATACGTCGCCTTGCGCCACTCGATTCAGCAGTATCATCCAGGCCTCGGCTGTAACCCTCCAATCGAATATCTTTCGGCAACGCTCGTATGCAGCCGCTCCCAGCTCTTTGCGGTATTGGGGCCGGGATAGAAGCTCTGAGATTGCGCTTGAAAACTCCTGTGCGTTCTCCGGATCTACCAATCGTCCCGCGTCGCCGAGAACTTCGGGAATTCCCCCGCGATTTGCGCCCACTACCGGTGTAGCGCAGGCCATCGCCTCCGCGTTCACTAGCCCAAAAGGTTCCTGGAAGAGAGAGGGACAGGCAAATACCGTAGCTTTCTGGAACCACGGAGGGAGATCTTTGTCGTGATCCAGATAGCCCGTGAAGTGGATCCTGGCGTGTTTCTTTTCCTCAAGAGAGCGTGCCAGTTCGCGTACCGACCAGATGTACGTTGTTTCCCGATGCGTTCCGAAACCGGTCGTCCCCCCAATTACCAATTTCGCGTCCGGATGCTTCTCAAGCACTAAGTCATAAGCTTGCAGCAGCGGCAAAACTCCCTTTTGCGGATCGAAGCGTCCCACAAAGAAAATCGTCTTCGGTTCGCGAACTTCTTCTCGCGGATAGAACAGTTGGAGGTTCGCGCCGTTGAAGATTACCTGAGATTTGCCATTCAACAAGGTTGACTTCGAAGCAAACGTGCTCCGCAAGTAATTGCTACAGGTCACAAGAGCATCCAGACTTGACGCCAACTCATCCAGCGCTGAGCTTGACCAATGTCCGATGTGATCATTGTGCAGATGAAGTATGACCTTCCCTCTGTAACCCATTCTCCGCAGTGCTGAGGCCCACTGTGGACGGTTGTGGATGTGAAGCACGTCGAACCTCCGCAGCCGACCAATCAGGGCCCGCAACCACAGAGTCTCCTCGTGCCGGCGAGCCAGCGGAATTTTCGCGAGGATTGTGCACACTTGGCCGACTTTGCTGCTTGCATGCGAGAGCGGATACAAGTCTTTCTCCCGCGTGGGAAAACCAAAGACAGTGACCGGTAGACGGTCTTTCAACAAGCTATAAACCTCGTAGGTCCAGCGAGCCACCGCACCGCCGAAGTAAGAGCTGAACTGTTCTCTCCCGGATAGCAGCACTGCCACTGACGGATATTTGCTCGGCGTGGCTGTCACTTCGCATCTCCGAATTGCTCGAGCAGCACCTTTCTGCCCAGCAAACCCGCCGAAATGGCGTACACGGCTGCGCCGGCGCCAACCACCAGTAATGGCCGGGACGTCGAGGCGTTTACGATCCGGACTGCCCCGACCATTAGCAGCGAGGAGAAGCCGGCGATCGCGATGAACGGATTTCTCCAGAGATCCCGCAGATCTCGAGGAATCAACAAATAGGCAGTAATGCCGACCGCGAGCTCTCCCAGAACAAAAGCCACGCACGCTCCGGGCAAGCCAAAGATTCGAACGAGTATCAGAGAAAGTGATACGGCAACGAGGGCTCCGACGCTGGCCGAAGCCAGGCAGGCACGATGACGTCCCAGGGCGTAAAGAACAGTTCCCGACAAGAGCGAAGCGATTGGAGCCACAAGCAAGAAGGGGGTCATCCAGCGCACCGGAGCTACCGCGTTCGCATAACTTGCGCCCAAGACCCACGGCACAACCAAGTGTGCGGTGACCAGAGCGCCGAGCGTCAGCGGAATGCAGATAGCGGCCAGGGCCGAGACCGCGGCGCGCAGCAGACGCCTCAGCCCGGCGGGAGACTGGGCGGAAAGCGCCATTCGCGGCATGAGCACGCTGAATCCCAAGGTGGCAAAGTTGCGCAGTATATCCACAAAACGTACCGCAGCAGCGTAAAGCCCAAGAGCATAATCGCCCAGGAACCAACGTACGACGATGTGTCCGGTGCGGTGGTAAATCGTGCCCATCATGGTGGTCGCCGCGTAGTGAAAACTCGGAATGAGAATCGCGCGCCATCGGCCCGGCGCAATCGCCATCGGTGGCCGGAATCCGTTGTGCCACAGCACCAGCCACCCCACGAGGTTTGTGAAAAGAGCAGAACCGAGGATGCTGCCGGGAACCCAAATGATGTCTTTCGGACTGTGCACGAACAGCAGAACTCCACCGGCATATAGCGCTTGCTGGACCAGGGTGAGCAACGATCGAACGTGGAATAGCTCCAGCGAAGTCAACAAGAAATCCGATCCCGCCAAACCCACGCACAGGACGCCCACACCGTACCAATGCAGCAACGAACGAACCTCTATGCGTCGTTCAAAACTGGCGACGGCTGACAACAGCACGATTGCAGCAGAGACGCTCAATACACGTAAGACTAGAAAATCAGGGATGAGGTCGGCAGCAGCATGACGGCGGGCCGCAATCTGCTGTGTGGCGTAAACGGTGAGCCCCGGGTTTGCCAGCACTTCAAAGAATGCACTGAGCGCCACCACGTAGCTCCAGAGCCCGTAGGTTTCCACGCCCAGGCGCCGCACCAGGATTGGAAACGTGATCGATGTGATTACAAGCCCCAGTACGCGCGCCGTTCCCACAGACACAAAGAAACCGCCGTAGCGCACCAGGGCGCTTGATCGTTTCACAGCTGAGTCACCATGCGGAAGGAAGACACCGATTAAGATACTCTCTGCTGGGAGTAGCGCTGACGCCTGGCCACTCCCTCTTCAAAGACAGAAGCCCACTGCGCGGCGATCTTTTCCCAGTCGAACTGATTGGCATAGCGGATCGCAGCAGCGGCAAAGGATCGTCGCAATGCAGCGTCGCCCGCAAGCCGATCGAGACTCTCGGCAAGTTCAGCATCCGACCGAACCAAGAAGCCAGTCTTGCTATTGACTACATAGTCTGAACGGTAGACATCCATGGCAATGCAAGCGAGTCCGCAAGCGCTCGCCTGCAACAGGACCTGCGGATTTCCCTCGAGCACACTGGGAAAGAAAAAGACATCCGCCTTTCGCATTTCGTGGCCGAGATCTTCGGAAGTTAAATGCCCCAGGAAAGAGACGTTGCGACACCCAAGTTGCTGCGCGAGTTCGCGACACTGTTTCTCTGTTTCGCCCTTGCCCGCCAAACGAAACTGCAAATCAGGGAGTCGAGCAGCCTGATGGATCACTATTTCGACGCGCTTGCGCGCTTGAAATGATCCCGCGTAGAGAACGACCGGCGCAGCACCTTCCGGCCTCGCTGTCGGTGGGAAGTAACAACGTCGGTCGATACCGTCATAGATCGGGGAAGCGGTCACTCCGAACATTTGGCGAATCGTCTCCGATACATACTTGGAGTTGCCAAATACCATGTCGCCCTCCACTATGGACCGTCCGATCATTCCGCGCCCAGTGTTTGCGTTCATCGCCATTACGATGTAGGTGATAAGAGCGGTTCTCAGGCCGAGAAACTTGCGTAGATCGAAGAAAATGCGATCCAGCGGACCCGTACGCGGGAAAAAATAAATATCCGGAGGAGGGAAAAAACAGTGGCGCGCCAAGCGCAAAGTGTTTCCGTGCTTCGTCCATGCGACCAGGCGCGTGTTACTCCGGGCGCTGAGGCGCGGGTCTGCAGCTTTGCCATCACAAAGCATGGTTACATGAAACTGGTCTTCGGGCAGACGAGCAACAATCTCTTTAACGGTGAGATTTTGAGCGTTCGTGTTCATCGCATCGGCGTCCGAAGGCGTGAACACTCTGATGGGAGCGATGCGGCGAGTCATCTTGGGTTTGCAGCATAGTCTAACCGCTTTTTCGTTCCGCGTCTGCAAACGGAACTCGCCCGAGTCGTTATGGAGCGTCGCGGAGTCCACCCAGGATTTTGCGCACTGCCGACTCAAGCTTGGGAGATCGTTTTAAGGCATTGACCGCCTTATACTTCAACATTACACGAAGATGTCTGCTCCACGATCGGGTTAAGGTCACATGCAGCGTCTGGCGCGTGCTGTTGCCGAATCGTTCCTTATAGCCCTCCGCGCCCAGGCCTAGATCTACCCTGTCCATTCCACCCATGTCGCAGGCTTCAATCACAATCCTCGAAAGCAGGCAGTGGCCGGGAGAATTCTCTTCTTGACTACTGTCGAAAGTCGGCTGGTACCAAAACCAGCTTCCTTGAAATTGAAATCCATAGTTCCACGCGACCGGACGGTCCTGAATCTTGAGCAGGCTTAGGGTAACCACGCTGCGGCCATCAAATCGCCGGGCGAGCTCTTCCAGAAAGAGCCGCCGCTCGGGCGTGGCCAGACTGCTGACGCGTTGAGTGTGCAAGAAGCGGGCTACATGGGCGTCGGCAAATTTGGACAGAGCGGGCTGGATCTGCTCCCAGGATTGCAAATGAGCAAATGTCACCGGGCCCTCTTTCTCCATTTCGCGCAGGTAGCGGCGAAGCTTTTTCTTCCCCACCAGGGTGGCTTTCAACTGCTCACGCTGCGTACCGGCTCCCAACTCTACCTGAGAGCACAAATAAGCGGGCCGCATGAGGATGTGAAAGCCGTGCTCCCGACCTTTGTCGCGCAGGGTGCCCGGAGTTCCTGAGTCGGCGGGAAGATTGGCGAGCGAAATCGAAGCAGGGTCCAGCTTTCGCAACTCGTGAAGAACAGCATCAATGAACTCGGCTCGCAGTTCCGGCTGGGTCAGAAAGTCGCAATAGTCTGCCGTTGTTGCAGCTAGAAAATTTATTTCCTTCTCGCGCGGGCCGGTGGCCAGTGAGGCCACGCCAATCAATTCGTCTGCCTCGTAGCCCAGGAGAAGCAGCGGCTTGAGCGAGGCCCGATATGCGGACTGCACCGCAAGCGCCCACTCGCAGGTATAAAACACCTCAGGCCGCTCCGTCTTTAGCGCGAGCGAATTCCACTGACGATGAAGTTCAGGATTCCCAGGAATTTCCCGGTACAGGATGATGCGCAAGACTCACTTCTCTCCCGTCGCTTTGGACTTGGAGAAGTTCAAAGCCAGAACAAACTGATCAGAAAATTTCGAGCCCTCATGATCGGACCACAAACTCATGCCTCAGAGGAGTGCCACGCTTGATGCCCTGTGCGGCTTACGTTCTTCGAACTCCCGTTCAACCGCAGATCGACATGGCGGTAATCCGCTCATACATCTCCAGAAGTCTCGGGAAGTTTCGATCCCAGTCCGCCCGCTCGTCCACAAGACGCTGGTTTCGTTCAGAGAACAATCTTCGCTGTTCTCGGCTAAGACGGGAAGCACGCAACATCCGGTCGGCGAACTCTCCCGCGGAGTTCGCTGGCGCAAGCCATCCATTACTCCCTTCCACAACCCACTCTCGGTTAGACGGAATGTCGGTCACAATAAGCGGCAAGCCGGTTGCCATTGCCTCCAACAATGAAACCGATGTGCCATCCGACTGTGCGCAACTGATGTACGTATCGGCCGCGCGAAACCACTTCGGCATCTCTTCTCCTAAGCGAGGATCAAACGTTCGAACAACTCGCCGCAAGTCGTTAACTTCGACGAACTCCCGCATTTTCCCTGCTTCTGATCCATTGCCCAGCAATAACAAACGCAACGAGGAGTCCAGCCGGTATGCTTGTCGGTATGCTTCCAGCAGAGTGTTGACTCCATAAAGCGGCTCCCACGAGCGCGTAGAAATGAACAGGTGCGTACCTGGTTCGCGCTCCCACTCTTCTTCGGAAGGCAGAGGGCCGACCGGCGCAAAGAGTCCTTTCTTGATGCCCCAAGGAAACTGAACGATGCGCGAGTCCGGGATGTCGGCGAGCTGCGTTGCCTTGGCGCGAACGGTATCGCAATCACAAAAGAATCCGTCCGCGCTGGACAATGCCATCCGCGTCGCCTGCTCCCACTCCGGGCTACGGTCTGTAGAGAACAGGATGTCCGAGCCCCAAGAAGTAAGCAGCCAGGGGTGAAACCGCGAGCGTGCGGTCAGGTAGCCGCAACTCTGAATCGGACCGGCATGGATTAGATCCGGTCCTATATCTTCTAACAGGCGCTGAAACTCTGGCTGAAAATCGGCGAATGTCGTGGGGTCCGAATTGCGGGGGAGTGCTCGTTTCGTTCGAACCCAGCGGACTTCCTCCGGCAGCCATCCTTCCGGTGCTCTATGAGTGGTTGGGTCGAGAAACCAGACTTCGAGTCCAGCCTGTGAAAGCTTTTCCAGAAAGCGCCGGTTGTGCCCTGAAGTGTTGTCGGAAAAGTACAGAATCTTCACGCAGCGCTCTCGTCCTTAGCCAGCAAATCCCAGCGCAAGTGTTCGCCCTGTGGCAAATCGCAGATCAGTTTCCGGCCGACAACCAGCGCCAGATCGAAAGGCATGACGGCTTCTGTCGGTGCCGGTCTCAATGCCTCGAGCATCTCCTCACTCAAGACCGTTCCCGCTCTCAGGTCCCGAACTGCCCGCAGACAGCGTCGCTGCACAATCACCGTGTCGTGCTCATTCTCGGCAACGACCTTTCGTGAGGAGCCCAGAGCACATTCGAGTTCACGGGTGCGATCGACCATCTCACGCCATGAGGAGGGAGTCATGGAAAAGGGATGGTCTGGGCCCTCCCGACGGTTGTCGTCTGTAAAATGCTTCTCGATCACGCGAGCGCCCAGCGCAACTGCGCCCAGCACCGTAGCGTGTCCTGGAGTATGGTCGGAAAGGCCCAGAAGTAAAGAGGGGAACATGGCACGGTAGGTCTCTAACACGCGCAGGTGGATATGCCGGAAATTCTCCAAGCTGGCCGTGTAGTTTGTATTGCACTGCATCAGGACCAGCTGTGAATTGATCTTGACTACTTCTTCGACGGCGCGCTGCACTTCTCCAATGTCAGAAGCCCCTGTCGCCAGAAGCACGGGCTTTTGCTTGGAAGCCACTTTGCGCAGCAGTTCGGGCCACGTAATGTCTCCCGAACCGATTTTGAACAGGTTGACGTAAGGGTCGAGCATGTCGACTGCTTCCAGGTCGTAGGGCGCTGAAAAGTATTCGATCCCACAAGCCTCGCACTCACGCTTCAACGCAGGAGTCCACTCCCAAGGCAAACTAGCTTCACGGTAGACTTGGAATACGCTTTTCTTCCATTTCGCTTGGTGCGATAGCTGATTGCCGAGTTCGTTGAAGCCGCGCTCGCTGACAATTTTGGGAGCTCGAAAATTCTGAAACTTGGCCGCGTCGGCGCCCGCCTCGGCACAGAGCCGGATCAGCAATTTGGCGCGCTCGAAGTCACCGTCGTGGTTGGCTGAAATATCCGCCACGAAGTAGGTTGGGTGCTCCTGGCCAACGGGTTTCTTCCCTAAACGGAGGGTAGTCATTCCTGGACTCCGGCAAGATGACTCTTGATACGATCGACATAACCGTTCTCGCGCAATTGGGCAAATCTGCGTAGCCCAGCTTCAACGTTAGGCATGGAGCGTCCAAGAACCGCAGAGGCTTTCGCAGTATTCAGCGACGAGTTCCGTGGCCGTTGCGCCTTCAATCTGGCCGCGGCCAAGTACGTGGAGACGACCTGCCCAGGGTCAAAGCCAAACGTCGAAGCCACTTGCCTCGCGAACTCGTACTTGCTGACGGGCTCAGCCCCGACGACATGGTAAAGACCGGCCAGATCCCGGTCCAACAACGCCAACAGAATTTCCGCCAGATCGTTAACCAGCATGGGACAAAAGATCACATCACAGAATCCCGGCACGAGATTCCCAAGCGTCAACTGCTTCAACACCCACTCCGCCAAGCTGTCTTTTTTTTGTGCGTTCCATCCATAGAGGTTGACACGCGCAACCGATGCCGCGGGGTTCTGCCGCAGTACTTCTCGCTCGCCCTGCAACTTGGTTCTAGAATATACATTCACCGGCGCGGGCATATCTGTCTCAGCGTAGTTTCCGCGCTCACCATCAAACACCGAGTCCGTGGAGATATGCAGCAGCCGTGCGCCCGTGCGGGAGGTAATCCCGGCGATCGTTGCGGGTACCGTCACATTGACCAAATAGGCATCATCAGGGTGCTCTTCGCACCAGTCGACATCTGTTAAAGCCGCGCAGTGCACCACGGTGGAAGGCTCTAGTTCTTTGAGGATTCGTTCCGTTTCTGCCTGGTTGGCCAGATCGGCGGGCAGAAGTTTCATTCCATCGACGCGAATGGGACGGCGATGATAAAGCCCGACTACTTCGCGGCCCTGCTCTTGCGCCAGCAACACAAGATTGGCGCCCAGCAGCCCACTGGCTCCGGTGACGAGGATCATTCCTGAATCTCTGTCGGTAAACTGGTTCCGAGACATCGCGACCTGAAGGCAATTGGGCTGGATAGATCCGCTCGAGTGGTTAATGTACCTTCATTATCTAGCGGCTCGCAAGCGCGCATTGCTTTTTGCCTTCGACATGCCGACATACACTTCCTGATTTCTCCTTCGCACTCACCCTAGCGCATTGTTGCCGCCTGGGGGAAAGTCGTCAACAACTCCCGCAAACGTCCCCCGGCCGCCGGCTGCCAACAATTCTCGCGTGCATCCTCGCTCACTACATTATTGTGTTCCAGATATTCCGGAATCCTCTTGATCTCGCCCGGATGGTTGAGGCCAATCCCCACGCCGAAACGAATAAACTGTTCCGCATATCCGTACGGCCAGAATTCCAACCACTTGCACAGAAAGCACGGAATGCCTCGAACGGCGCATTCCGTCGCGACGGTGGAGAATATTGTGATCCCAAACCAAGCCTGTGCCAGAAGCTCCTCACTAAGAGGGCCGCTCACGATGCGCGTGACGTCCTTTTGTCTGGGGTCGAATATACGGGCCAGCATCCCGGCACGCTCGCGTTCGCTTTCCATCGGGTGCAACTTCACAACCAGTTTGCGCCCCGTGGATAGCGCGAGGTCGGCAAGGGCCGGCAGAACATCCCGGTAGTACTCTTCCGCCCGTCCGCCCTCAGTTTCAAAGAGCTCCGACACAAAGAGCAGGTGCGGTTTAGATCCATGTCGCCTCGTAATCTGGGATGCATTCCAACTCGCGGGAAGCACCGGGGCTCCGATCTCGACTCTATCTCGCGGCACTCCGCACGTCCGCACCAGATAATCCTCCTCCATTTTTCCTTTGACCCAGATGATATCCCCATACTTTCGCTTGAAAAAATAGCGGCCATCCAGCGCTCCATGATGGCAAGAAATATTTGGCAATCCTCGCGCTTGAGCCAGGAGCAACGGAATTCGCGTATAGGGATTGCTGTCATCCGCGCACAGCACGCCTTGAACCGGTTCGGTGTCGAGAACATTTCGCCAAGCATCGCGAACCTCAAATCCATGACGCACCCATCGCTTAAAATTGCGCAGATATCCAGTGCGGTCGAGAGTCGCGAATTCCGTCGTTCTGGTGAGCTGCTTCAGCAGAGAACGCCAGCGGCCCTCCATCTCGGCATTTTCTGCGCCGCGGTCTCGAACGGAAGCGTAGGAAGAGAGCCACCTCGCCGCCATGTTGCTGGGAAGATTCTGTCCCCAGCCACTACGCCGCGTAGCCACCAAAAGAAAGTTTTCTTGCGGAAAGGTATTCGCATAGGCAATCCCTGTCCGCGACACATTCACGTATGCGGTAGGAACCAATACCGCCGGCCGTCGTGAAGACTGGCGATTTCGGACCAAATGGCCGCGAAACTGGTATCCCGCATCGTACTTGTCCCAAAAAACATCCACAATTTGAGAGGTAGAAAGTTTTCTGGCCATGCGCACGTAGTGCGCCAGTCCCGCCTTTCGGGATGTTCGTGATCTAGGAAAAACATGTAACTGGTTCGGCACCAGGGATCGCAGAAGGTTGGCGTGGGGACCAGGGCGCGAAACATGAACTTCATCATTCGCACCAACCGTTTGGGCAAAGCGCTGCAGGAGGATCAGTTTCTCCAGTTCGCCATGCAGGAGTATCGACATAATCTCCCACCAGTCGAGGCCGTACTCGTCGATCAGCTGACCGCATCCAAGGCCAAGCAAATCGCGGACCTGCCCGAAAACATCGAACTCGTTCCGCAGCGAACCCAGCGTCGTCACAGGGCAATTAAATTGGCGAGCCCAGCGCGCATAGCCGTTCACGCCTCCGAGCCCGAGATCGACAATGTAATCCCAAGCAAGATTTGCCCACGGACCTTTTTCAGGATCATCTTCCGGGTGGACGAGTAAGATTTTCATGATCGCGCATTCTGCGACGGATGGAAGCCAGCGATATCTTACCCTTCGCGTAACGATTTCTGGGCGATTGCGCGATTGATGTCTGCCAATCCCGGCTCGCGATCCATCAGTTTGAGCACATCGTCGAGATAGCACTCGCGACCCTTCAATCGAGTGTAAACCGCACGCACCAACTCTAGGTCCTGCTCTGTGTCCACAGTCCACCGATATTGGCTGTAGTCACCGTCCCCAGTCACTGATAGCAGGCGAAAGGTCGATGGATTCTCGTAGATGTAAGGCGTAACGTGCACGCGCTGGTAGGGCTCGCCGGCATTTATCCATGCTTGTTCCAGCGCTCGGAGGGTCATCACCTCGGTGTCAAGTCCCCGGGGATAGGTGCGAACCATGACATTCGACGCGTAATCGCACTGTCCGAGCAGAAAAGATCGCACGACCTTATCGATGATGCTCGGATCGATCAAAGGGCAATCTGAAGTGATTCGAACAACCACATCCGCTTCTCGCTCCAGCGCAGCCTGGTAGTAGCGATCAAGAACGTCCTCTTCGCGTCCGCGAAAGCAACTCACTCCGTTTTCGCGGCAAAAATCAACAATGGCCTGGTCCCTGGACTGAGTGGTGGTTGCAACAACGACTTCATCTAGCGTCGTGGCGGCCCGTGCCCGATGAATTACATACCACAGCATGGGGTGGCCCTGAATGTCGGCAAGCACTTTGCGGGGAAGGCGCGTACTGCCCATTCGCGCCTGAACAATCGCCACTACTTTCAACGTGCCCCCCAATTAGATTCTTTTCGCCCTGTCACGCGCCCCGCTTCTTCTTTCTCAGAAGATAAACGGCGTCGACATTTGCATTCTTGAGATACGGAATTTGCTGTCTGCAAACGAGTTCTAAATCCTTGAATTGTTCTAGGTAGCGTTGGACGTAATCCATCTTCCATAACAACGCACCGTGGCCGCGATAGTTCACCTCGGTTATGCTCGGGGAGTAATATTCCATGCCCCAGATGAAGGTCCGGGTACAACGATGAATTTCATCCAGCGCGCGAGAAAGATCCTGAGGCGCGATGTGAATCAGCACTCCGGAAGTAAATACCAAATCGAAAGAATTATCTTTGTAAGGGAGGGCCAGTGCTGAACCCTGCGTCAACGAAATCTTGCGCGTGCGGGAACGGGCTGTCTCCAGGGCATAAGGCTGAAGCTCGAGCCCGGACAGATTTGCGTATCCCATCCTCTGCAGGAGCAACAGCTGATTCCCGGCGTTGCAGCCAACTTCCAAGAAGCTCGCGTCTTTGGAAACGCCACGGAGGAATTCCTGGTTGATCTGCGTCCTTGTGATTCCGTAATACTCAAGATAGAGCGCATTGAGGGCGTCGATGTCGAAAGTATTACGGTCGGTGTACTGCCGGCCAAAATCGCCTTTCCAATGCTTCGCTTGTTCGGTCTCGGTCAACGTGATCCTCTTCGTATTGCCATCAAATCTGCCCAAGCTGGAGCTGGGTATGGTTTTCATCGACTGTAGTGGCCCACGATCTTTCTCAGCGCTCGTATAACATCGTCCACGTCCTCGTCGGTCATACCGTGAAACATGGGAAGGCTGATCAGCCGCCCATAGGCATTCTCGGCGATCGGATAGGCGCCAGCGGCGTATCCAAAGCGATCACGGTAGTAGGGATGGAGGTGCACAGGAATGTAGTGGACGTTGACTCCGACGTTCTCCGCGCGCAGCGCACGAAATATCCGAGCGCGACCAGCGGTCAACTTCTCGGGATTCACGCGAATCGGATAGAGATGCCAAGCCGGGTTCACATCCATTCTGACTGCCGGAACGGTCACTCCTTCAAGATCGCGTAACGCGGCAGTATAGCGACCGGCAATCTCGCGCCGGCGCGCCAAATTTTCGTCAAGCTTCTTCAGTTGAGACAGACCCAGCGCAGACGCGATGTCCGTGAGCCGATAGTTAAAGCCGAGAAGAACCATTTCGTAGTGCCAGTGCCCACGGCTCTGGCGCTGGCGGCCCTCGCTCGATATTCCGTGATTCCGAAATCGTCGCAGCATTTCAGCAAAGTCCCCGCGGTCAGTTGTCACCATGCCGCCTTCCCCGGTGGTAAGGTGCTTGACCGGATGAAAGCTAAAGACTGTCATGTCAGCGATGCTGCCCGCCCGGCGCCGCTTGTATTCAGCACCTGGCGCGTGGCTGGCGTCCTCGATCACGATGCATCCGTTGCTGGCGGCGACTTCACGGATCGCATCCAAATCTGCCGGATGCCCGGCATAATCCACGGGAAGCACAGCCCTGGTCCTGTCGGTGATTCGTTCTGAAACTTGCGCGGGATCTAAATTAAGCGTGTCGGTGCTCACATCAGCAAAAACCGGAGTCGCGCCCTGATAGAGAACGCTGTTTGCGGTCGCCGCAAAAGTCATGGGCGTGGTGATCGCTTCATCGCCTGCCTTAAGCCCCGCGGCGAACGCCGCCCCGTGCAGTGCCGCAGTGCCGGAGCTGAAGCTCACCGCGTGCTTTGCGCCAACCCAAGCCGCAAAGGCCTCCTCGAATTCTGCGACTTTGGGGCCCGTCGTGAGCCAAT